>MAAC01009951.1_pt1 | contig 56834 bp, 39 predicted proteins | sample 1115981 | NCBI WGS metagenome assembly MAAC01 (sample SAMN04961126, study PRJNA320927) | seawater metagenome | isolation source: sample BD02T64 sea water enriched with oil for 64 days | place: USA:Gulf of Mexico | collected 2013-07-27 | reverse complement strand
TGAAGACGAACGGGTTAAATAAAAACAACATAATAATGGCTGTACCTAAACGACGTAAAAACCAAAAAGGCGCAGTTGCTAGTCGTTTGAGTGAAGACGAACGGGTTAAATAAAAACAAACATAATAATGGCTGTACCCAAACGACGTAAAAACCAAAAAGGCGCAGTTGCTAGTCGTTTGAGTGAAGACGAACGGGTTAAATAAAAACAAACGTAATAATGGCTGTACCTAAACGACGTAAAAACCAAAAAGGCGCAGTTGCTAGTCGTTTGAGCGAAGACTAAAGGCTTAAATAACTAGTATAACTAGTCATTTAAGCTAGGTTATAAGTGATATTAGCCATAACCTACTTGTCACTATTCTTATTAAGAAAAACCCTCTCTATATACCCGCTCCACTTGAAGATGCTCGTGTCAGGAAGTCTGGGCGACTCATAATCAAGGCACATTTTTTAATTAAGGGTTATTCAGGAGAATATGCTCCTGCATTCTCTAATAAGCTACGTCCATGTAGCGTCCTTAAAAAGAAATGTATCGCAGAGTATGGTTTGCTTAGCTTTCCCAAGGACTGGTTTAGAAGCGCTTTATGCTTCGTTATTGATTTTGAGAAGGGAGTCATCATTCTCTTTAATCAAAGCCTTGCCTAAAGTCGTTTCTAATTCGAGCAGAATCCTGCATCAATTGGAGCGGGTATATGCGTTTGCATTCCCACTGAGCTTTACAGTAAGAAATAAAGTTAGCCTAATGCTAGGCTAATTTTTGATTTTCGGTGTCAATATTTTCATTCAAGCCAGTGACACATGCTTCTAATGCATCAATGAGCTTTTTCTTATCATGATGATGGGGTTGCTTGTGGTGAGCTAAATTACGACATATCACGTTGATATTCTCTGGCACGACACATGGTTCTTGACAAATAACACTGTCGATAGGTAAACAGCCAATATTGTCTTTGATCCAATTAAGCTTTTCATCCATGGTGAGTTTAGCTGCGGGACTGTTTTCTAAAACCACGTTATCAATAAAGACACAATGTCCTTTTCTATTGGCAATGGCATTACTGATGTCGCGTACCAGCAATGGTGGAATGATACTGGTTAAGAAGCTTCCTGGGCCTAATATAATTAAATCTGCGTTATTGATAGCCTTTATGCAAGGCTCAATAGATTTAACTAAGGGGGCTAGTAGTAAACTTTTAGGCATAATTGGCATTTCATCTACAGAAAGCTCTCCAACACGACAGCGTCCTTCTGGATAGAAAGCCATTAAATCAGTGGGTGTCTCTGACATAGGGAGAACTTGCGTTCGAACGCCTAATATTCGTCTGACTAGCTTAATGGAGTCTAAAGGTCTCGATTGCACTTCTCCTAACCCATAAAGGATAAGATTACCTAAATTATGACCGCCGAGTTCATCATCACCATCGAATCGAAAGTTAAACAGTTGGTTGCCAACAGAATCACTATCAACTAATTCAGTTAAACAATTACGTAAATCTCCCCAGGCAATTGAGCTACTTAGCTTTCTTAATTTTCCTGTTGAGCCACCATTATCAGTTGTTGTCACAATTCCTGTAAGCTTGTTTCCCATAAAAGATAAAGTAGATAGAACTCTACCTAAGCCGTGACCACCACCGATAGCTACAATATTTAATTTATTTAATTGCATTCTTTATTGTACTTGATATGCTTTAATACTTCGTGCTTTAAACCATACCTGTAAATACTTTAAAAATAAAGCATAAGCGTATTCGAGTGTAAGTGTTCAATTCTTTGGATAACATTTTTGTATTTTAGTGGCGACTATAAATTGTACAACCCAAACAACTAGTTAGGTAAAAAATAAGCAAGTTGGTTTATATGTAATCACTCAGCCAATTATTTGGGATATTTTTACAGTTTTTTTAAAATAAGTGTTGACAGTTTAGAGGTCGCTGCTTAGAATGCGCCTCGTTTTCAGCAAGTGTTCAATTTGTTTTAAGAGAGTCTAGTTGAGAACATCTTTCTTAGGAAAGAGAGTATTAAATAACTATTAGGCCAGTTGTTTAATATGACCGTTTGGATATAATTATTTAAACAAACGGGGCTATAGCTCAGCTGGGAGAGCGCTTCGCTGGCAGCGAAGAGGTCTGCGGTTCGATCCCGCATAGCTCCACCATGATTTAGGTTTTTTGTGATTAATTGTTAATGACAAAAAATAGATAGTTTTAACTTGTTTGCAAGTTATTGTGTCCCTATCGTCTAGAGGCCTAGGACACCGCCCTTTCACGGCGGTAACAGGGGTTCGAATCCCCTTAGGGATGCCACTATTATCTTACTTTGCTTTTCAGCAAAGAAAGGTTAAGTTTGCTTATACTTATAAAACAATAAGCAGATGCAATTTTAGTGATTTATTATGTGATTCTGTTTACAGGTTAGGTATTATTTTTACTAAAATGTCGGAAATATCCGGCAAGCGGTTTTAGTGTCCCTATCGTCTAGAGGCCTAGGACACCGCCCTTTCACGGCGGTAACAGGGGTTCGAATCCCCTTAGGGATGCCACTTTATTTTTAAGTATAAAAACTTAAAGTAAGTGCATAAAGTGAAATAGTTTTCTTATACTATAGATTTATAATCTAAAATAAGAGTTTAGAGTTTTAGCTTTTAAGAAATCATATTAATATATGATTTAGTAAAGTTAAATCATCAGAGTAATCTGGTAGATAGTTTGTATTAGCAATAGTTAATCCAGTGTCCCTATCGTCTAGAGGCCTAGGACACCGCCCTTTCACGGCGGTAACAGGGGTTCGAATCCCCTTAGGGATGCCACTTTATTTTGAATTAATTCAACTTAAAGTGTACTAAAAGTGAAATAGTTTTTCTTTTACTATAGATGTTAAATCTGAAATAAGAATTTAGAGTTTTAGTTTGTCAAAAAGTCACATTATTATGTGACTGAGTAAAACTAAATCACCAGAGTGATCTGGTAGATAGTTTGTTTTAGCAATAGTTAATTCAGTGTCCCTATCGTCTAGAGGCCTAGGACACCGCCCTTTCACGGCGGTAACAGGGGTTCGAATCCCCTTAGGGATGCCACTTTTTTAAGTAAATTAAAACAAAGTGTACTAAAAGTGAAATATAGAAAGCCCACGCAATATATTAATATTGCGTGGGCTTTTTTTTTTTCTGAATAAAACTTAATCAATCCATCCTTTTATATCACCCATCTTTATATTGTCGACAATAATACTTAAGTCTACTTGATTAATTAAATAAATCAGCTATTATTCATATTGTAAATTTTATGTGTCGACAATATGTACGTATGCAAACTATTATAACTTTTAACTTGATGTAACTAAATTTATGAAAACAAATAACCCAACTCAACAAGCAGCAGTCACTACCGCTGATAAGGTATTTGAGCAAATACAACATGCTATCGTTGAAGGTGAAATTCCGTCTGGAAGCAAAATAAGTGAACCTGAATTAGCAAAGCATTATCAAATAAGTCGTTCAACGCTACGTGAGGCATTAAATCGTTTAGAGAAGTGTCACCTTATCGAACGTAAGGCAAATGTTGGCTCTCGTGTTGTTAAATGTTCAATTGAAGGTTTGCTGGAGCTTTATATTACTCGTGAAGCGCTTGAAGGTATGGCATGCAGACAAGCAGCAATAAACATGTCAGATGAAGAAATAGCACACATGCAGAATATGCTTACGATACATGGCCAAACTCAAGAACTAAAAGATGGTATTGCGTACTATCAGGAAGAAGGTGATCTTGATTTTCATTACAAAGTTATTTTAGGTAGTCATAACAAACAATTAATAGAATTAATTTGTGGTCAGTTATATCACTTGATCCGAATGTATCGTTGTCAATTCGGTATGAATAGCCCTAGAGCAAGTCGTGCTTTTGATGAACACTCACGCATAATTCAAGCGATTGCAGATAGAGACGGAGAATTAGCCGAGATGTTAATGCGTCGTCATATTGCTGCATCACGTAAAAATATAGAAAATAAAATTGCAAAACAAATTACTCAGAAAGAGCCAACAAAAATTCAATCCATTAAGTCTTAAGAGGAAATATATTATGACAAGTCAATTATCTGCAGGTGCAAAATTTCGCCAAGCGCTAGTAAATAACAAACCACTACAGGTTGTCGGTACTATCAATGCCTATAGCGCTATGATGGCTGAACAAATAGGTCATCAAGCGATCTATTTATCAGGTGGCGGTGTTGCTAATGCCTCTTATGGTCTACCAGATCTTGGCATGACGTCATTAAATGATGTCATTGCTGATGTGCAGCGTATCACAGCAGCATCTAGCTTACCTTTACTTGTTGATATTGATACAGGTTGGGGTGGGGCATTTAATATTGCAAAAACAATACGTGATATGGAAAAAGCAGGCGCTGCTGCTGTTCATATCGAAGATCAGGTAGCACAAAAACGCTGTGGTCATCGACCAAATAAAGAAATCGTTAGTATAGAAGAAATGGTTGATCGTATTCGCGCAGCCGTGGATGCACGTATTGATCCTGATTTTTTCATTATGGCGCGTACTGATGCTTTTGCTCAAGAAGGTTTAGATGCTGCTATTGAACGTGCTAAGGCTTATGTTGCTGCGGGCGCGGATGGTATTTTTGCAGAAGCGATTCAAACAGAAGAGCATTACCGTGCTTTTGCTGCAGCTTTAGATGTACCTATTCTTGCTAATATCACTGAATTTGGCCAAACAGAATTATGGAATAAAAAGCAATTAGGCGAGTGGGGTTGTGGCATGGTGCTTTATCCTTTATCTGCATTTAGAGCGATGAATAAAGCAGCTGAATTAGTATATAGAACCCTGTTAGCTGATGGTGATCAAAAAGCAGTTGTTGATACGATGCAAACGCGTATGGATTTATATGATTACCTTGGTTACCACGATTATGAGCAAAAACTAGATTCGCTTTTCCTTAAGGAAAAGAATGCTGATGGAAAAAATAAGTAATTTACCTATAAAAATATTAAAAGAAAGAGGAAAGAATTATGTCAGATAAAAAAATTAGTGGTGCAGGCTTACGTGGTCAAAGCGCAGGTGAAACATCACTTTGTACTGTAGGTCAATCAGGTAGTGGATTAACATATTGTGGTTATGATGTTTCTGATTTAGCTGATAATGCTACTTTTGAAGAAGTGGCTTATTTACTATTTAATGGTGAATTACCAACGGTAGGTGAGTTAGCTGAGTATAAAGCTGAATTGCTAGCCATGCGTGATATTCCACAAGCATTAAAAGAAGTTTTAAAGCTTATCCCTAAAGATGCACATCCTATGGATGTTATGCGTACTGGTTGTTCATTTTTGGGCAACGTTGAACCAGAAATTGATTTTTCAGAGCAAAACAAAGCAGCTAACCGTTTATTAGCCGCGTTTCCTGCAATCATGTGTTATTGGTATAAATTTTCACATGACGGTGTTGAAATTGATTGTACCAGTGATGAAGCATCGCTTGGTGGTCACTTCTTACGTCTGCTTAATGGTGAAAGCCCATCAGCACAGCATGAACGTGTAATGGATGTGTCGTTAATTTTATATGCTGAGCATGAGTTTAACGCATCAACGTTTACTGCACGTGTATGTGCATCAACATTATCAGATATGTTCTCTTGTATTACCGGCGCAATTGGTACTTTACGTGGTCCACTTCATGGTGGCGCTAACGAAGCTGCTATGGATATGATCCAAAAGTTTTCATCACCTGCAGATGCCAAAGAAAAAATGGCTGGTATGCTTGAGCGTAAAGAAAAAATTATGGGTTTTGGCCATGCAATTTACCGCACTTCAGATCCACGTAATGTCATTATTAAAGCTTGGTCAGAAAAGTTAGCAGCTGAAAATGGAGATACTTCACTTTACGATATCTCTGTTGCTTGTGAAGAGTTTATGTGGGATACAAAAAAATTATTTTGTAATGCAGATTTTTTCCATGCTTCTACTTATAACTATATGGGTATTCCAACTAAACTGTTTACGCCTATTTTTGTTTGTTCACGCTTAACTGGTTGGGCTGCCCATGTAATGGAGCAACGTTCTAATAACCGTATAATTCGTCCGTCAGCAGATTATACAGGTTCAGAGCCACGTACAGTTACGCCAATCGCACAAAGATAGTCTAACAACATATTTATTCGTTGTTATGTGTCGGGTTAATGCCCGACATATTGTCCTGAAGGAAATATTATGAATTACCAATACCGCAAACCGCTTCCTGGTGCCAATATAGATTTTTTTGATACGCGTGAAGCTATCGAAACAATTAAAGCAGGTGCTTACGCTAAATTACCCTACACTTCACGAGTACTTGCTGAGCAATTAGTGCGGAAATGTGATCCAGCGACACTTACTGATTCGTTAAAGCAAATCATAGAAGTTAAGCAAGAGCTTGATTTTCCTTGGTATCCTGCTCGAGTTGTTTGTCATGATATTTTAGGTCAAACAGCCTTAGTTGACTTAGCGGGCCTTCGTGATGCGATCGCTGAGCAAGGTGGCGATCCATCAAAAGTAAACCCAGTGGTACCGACACAATTAATTGTTGATCATTCATTAGCGGTAGAAGCACCAGGTTTTGATCCAGATGCGTTTGATAAAAACCGCTCGATTGAAGACCGTCGTAATGAACAGCGTTTTCACTTTATCGAATGGACTAAAACGGCGTTTAAAAACGTTGATGTTATCCCTGCCGGTAACGGTATTATGCATCAAATCAATTTAGAGAAAATGTCGCCCGTTATTCAAGCACGTGATGGCGTCGCTTTCCCTGATACTTGTGTAGGTACAGACAGCCACACACCGCATATTGATGCATTAGGTGTTATTGCTATTGGTGTCGGCGGTCTAGAAGCTGAAACCGTTATGCTTGGGCGTCCATCTATGATGCGCTTACCAAACATTATTGGTGTTAAGTTAACTGGTAAACGCCAACCAGGAATTACTGCTACCGATATGGTATTAGCGATCACTGAATTTTTACGTAATGAAAAAGTAGTCTCTAGCTACTTAGAATTCTTCGGTGAAGGCACTAAAACATTAACCATTGGTGACCGAGCAACTATTTCAAACATGACACCTGAGTACGGTGCATCTGCGGGTATGTTCTACATTGATGAGCAAACCATAGATTACTTAAAGATTACTGGTCGTGAACCAGAGCAAGTTAAATTAGTTGAAACTTACGCGAAACACACAGGTTTATGGGCTGATGATTTAGTTGAAGCAGAATACCCTCGTGTTATCGAATTTGATTTATCAACAGTATGTCGTAACTTAGCGGGTCCTTCTAATCCACATCGTCGTTTAGCGACCGCTGATTTAGCGTCGAAAGACATTGCTAAAAACTTAACTGCTTGTAAAGAACAAGAAGCTAATGGCGAAATGCCAGATGGCGCGGTAATTATTGCCGCTATTACTTCATGTACTAACACATCAAACCCACGTAACGTTGTTGCTGCTGGTCTTGTTGCTAAACGCGCTAATGAATTAGGTTTAGTACGTAAACCTTGGGTTAAATCGTCATTTGCGCCGGGTTCAAAAGTAGCCAAACTTTATTTAGAAGAAGCAGGGCTTCTGTCTGAAATGGAAAAATTAGGTTTTGGTATCGTAGGTTACGCATGTACAACGTGTAACGGTATGTCGGGCGCGTTAGATCCTAAAATCCAACAAGAAATTATCGACCGCGATTTATACTCAACAGCTGTATTATCAGGAAACCGTAACTTTGATGGTCGTATTCATCCACACGCAAAACAAGCATTCTTGGCGTCACCGCCATTAGTGGTTGCTTATGCAATTGCGGGTACCATGCGTTTTGATATTGAACAAGATATCTTAGGACAAGATCAAAACGGTAATGATATTACCTTGAAAGACATCTGGCCAAGTGATGAAGAAATCGATTCAATCGTCGCTTCATGTGTTAAGCCTGAGCAATTCAAGAAAATTTACACGCCAATGTTCGATTTAGGCGCGTTTGAACCTGCTGAAAGCCCGTTATACGACTGGGACCCTAAGAGTACTTATATCCGCCGACCTCCATATTGGGAAGGTGCCTTAGCAGGTATTCGTACCATGAAGGGCATGCGTCCTTTAGCGGTATTAGGTGACAACATTACAACCGACCATTTATCACCATCAAATGCGATTCAGTTAAATAGCGCTTCAGGTGCTTACCTTGAAAAAATGGGTTTACCAGTAGAAGACTTTAATTCATACGCAACGCATCGTGGCGATCATGAAACTACGCAAAGAGCAACGTTCGCTAACCCGAAATTGTTTAATGAAATGTGTCGTGACGAAAATGGTGAAGTCAAACAAGGCTCATTAGCACGTATCGAACCTGAAGGCATTGAATCACGCATGTGGGAGGCTATCGAGACTTACATGGATCGAAAACAGCCATTAATCATCATCGCTGGTGCAGATTACGGCCAAGGCTCTTCACGTGATTGGGCAGCAAAAGGTGTCCGCTTAGCCGGTGTTGAAGTTATCGTTTCACAAGGTTTTGAACGTATTCACCGTACTAACTTAGTTGGTATGGGCGTTTTACCGCTTGAGTTTACTAATGGCGAAACACGTCACACTTACAATATTGACGGTAGCGAAACTTATGATGTAGTTGGTACTACATCACCAGGCGCAACTATGACTGTTGTGATGACACGTGCAAACGGTGAAGTAATTGAAATTCCGGTGAAATGTCGTTTAGATACAGCGGAAGAAGTTTCCGTTTACGATGGCGGTGGGGTATTACAAAAGTTTGCCACCGATTTCCTTGAATCAAACTTATAACTTGTTATTTGATTAGATAGCTTTGTTAGAGGTGCTCACTTGGTAAACCAAGCTCCGCGCCTCCGCCTTGCTCTCAAGTCAAATCTCTGCGTTTTAAGTATATTCAATTGATTTTTTAAATGGCACATTTTCTTATGAAAGATAATGTGCCATTTTTGTAATAGAAAATAAAAGGAGAGAGCAATGGCTTTCGTACCTCAAGTAAAAATCCCAGCTACCTATATTCGTGGTGGTACCTCTAAAGGTGTATTTTTTAATTTAACTGATTTGCCAGAGCGCTGTCAGGTTCCAGGTGAGCCTCGCAATAATATGTTATTACGCGTCATTGGTAGCCCTGATCCATACGGTAAACAAACGGATGGTATGGGCGGAGCAACATCAAGTACCAGTAAAACGGTAATTCTAGCTAAATCAGAACAAATAGATCACGATGTTGATTATCTGTTTGGACAAGTAGCTATCGATAAAGCTTTTGTTGATTGGAGCGGAAATTGCGGCAACCTTACCGCGGCTGTAGGCTCTTTTGCTATAAGCTCAGGGTTAGTAAGTGCCGATAGAATACCAGATAACGGTGTTTGCGAAGTGCGAATTTGGCAAAAAAACATTAGTAAAACAATTATCGCTCATGTACCAATCACTCAAGGTGAAGTACAAGAAACTGGTGAATTCGAACTTGACGGGGTGACTTTTCCTGCGGCTGAAGTGCAAGTTGATTTTGTTGCTCCAGTAGACCCAAGCGAAGCTATGTTTCCTACGGGTAATTTAGTTGATGATCTTGTTGTACCGGATATTGGCACATTTAAAGCGACCATGATCACCGCAGGTATTCCAACAATTTTCTTAAATGCAGACGAGATAGGGTATACAGGAATTGAGCTTCAAGAGGCAATTAATGGTGATGAAAAAGCATTAGCACGCTTTGAAAAAATTCGTGCCTATGGCGCAGTAAAAATGGGCTTGATCAGTGATATCTCTGAAGCTGCTTCTCGTCAACATACCCCTAAAGTAGCGTTTGTTGCACCTGCACAAGCTTATACTTCTTCAAGCGGTAAAAACATTGCTGCTACTGACATTGATTTACATGTACGGGCACTCTCTATGGGTAAGTTACACCATGCCATGATGGGAACTGCCGCTGTTGCTATTGGTACTGCCGCAGCCATTCCTGGCACACTGGTTGCCCTTGCTGCCAATTTGGCCACAGACTCAGGTGAGGGAAGCTCAGTAACTTTCGGTCATCCATCAGGTACGCTAAAAGTTGGCGCACAAGCTGAGTGTATTAATGGCAACTGGACGGTAAAAAAAGTCAGTATGAGCCGTAGTGCTAGAGTGTTAATGGAAGGCTGGGTGAGAATTCCTGGTGATTGCTTTAACAGCAAAAAATAAATAATCTTAGTACTTTAGGCTAAATTTTAATTATTTTACTTTGATTTACAGCCTAGTCAGTTTATAAAGAGACTATTCTAATGAACATATTTTTTAAGGATTTTTATTTTGGCTAGGTTTTTTAATGTAACATCACTGACTGCTCTATTTATTTGTAGCTCTTTAAGTGCAACCTCTACGCAATTGTTAGCGGCAACCGTTAATGTCTCGAAGAATTTAATAATCAGTGAAGTAAATGATGAAACTGTAGATAATGGTTTTATAGGTCAAAAATCTTCATTTGAACTAAATAAAGGTAATCATGCTTTTGTTGTTCGATATAAAGACGTTTTTGAAGATCTGGATTTTGCTGAAGAAAGGCTGGTCGAATCACAAGATTTTGTTGTTAAATTTACCATTACTGACCAAAAACAACTTGAGCTAAGTACTATCAAAATAAAAAATCTGGCGGGTGCTGAATATTTTGTAAAATCTCCTAAGCTGATTCTAAAAGATAGAAACAATAATCAACTGCCTTTGTCACTAGAAAAAGTTGCTGATTATAAATTAGCTAAACAAGTTGATATAGCAGTTAATTCATTGGCTTCTAAGCAAGTAATACAAAAGAAAAGCCCTGTATTAGCAACAACGGCCACTGTTACTACAAAAAGTAATACCACAGCAACAAAAACCAGTGCTGATAACACTTTGCTACAAATTAACTCCTTAACTATGTTAAAATATTGGTGGCAAAATGCTTCTAATGATGAAAAACAACGTTTTAAGCAATTTACTAAGGGAAATTAACAAATAAATTTTTAGGAGTTATCTATGACTAAGTTTTTAATGTCTTATTTTATTAGCACATTAGCTATTATCACATTAATTTTAAGTGGTAGTAGCATAGCTTATACTGGTGAAACTCCTAATATAGAAGTTAAGGGACAAGCAAGTGTTTTAACTGTACCGGATCGTTTTTCATTATCGATATCGATTGTTGAGCGTGGTCGACATACTGATAAAATAAGAGCGGTAGTTGATCATAAAAGTAACCAAGTAGTGCAAGTCGCGAAAAGTCTTGGTATAAAAAATCATGACATAAATTCTGCTAGGGTTAGTTTAAGGGTTATAGAGGAGAAGCCATCAATTACTATGGAAGGTGTGGCAGTTAACCAAAGGCGAGAAAATGGATCTTTTCCAAATAATCAACACACTAAAGTATATGCAGGTGTTGATTCTATAAATAATCAAAATAATATTAAGCGACAACTCTTTGAGTTAAGCCGAAATATCAAGATTAACTTTTCAAAGGTTGATGATTACGACCAATTTTTAAGTAAAGCGCTTAAATTAGGTGTTAATCACATCTCACCATTATCTATGTCCGTTGAAAATACTGAAAAATATTATCAGCAAGCGCTAGTTCAAGCGATCAGCAATGCCAAAAAGAAAGCTACACGTATCGCAGATCACACAAACGTTGTTTTAGGCAAACTACTTTTTGTTAAAGAACAAAGTAGTAATTATTATCGTTCTCGAGTGAGTTCGGTAATGATGTCTGCAGAATCATCGTCCAATCACAGCTCTCAAGTTGGTAATCAGGTTATTAACGCGAGTGTTTTGGTTCAATTTTCCATTCTAGAGTAAATAAAGCGTAAATATTGATACTTTGCTTAGATAAAAGCTTTAATTTAAGCTGCTTTCAAGGTATGTTATGCGTTTTTAGCAAACATCTTTTCATGGTGCTTATAATTGACAAACAAAACTGAGTTTTATCGTGAGCTATTAGCACAAGTTAAATCGCTAGTATCAGATGAAACAGACCCTATCGCGAATATGGCAAATATCTCAGCTTTGCTTTTTGATACCTTGGTAGAGGTAAACTGGGTTGGCTTTTATCGAGTCTTAGACGGAGAACTTGTTCTTGGTCCATTTCAAGGTAAGGTCGCTTGTATTCGAATTCCTCTAGGTGTTGGGGTTTGTGGTACTGCAGCACAAACAATAACAACTCAGCGTATTGATGACGTGCATCAATTTGATGGGCATATTGCTTGTGATGCATCTAGTAACTCAGAAATTGTTATTCCAGTTCAACTTAAGGGTGATACAATAGCCGTTTTAGATATTGATAGTACGCGCTTTGAACGTTTTGACCAAGATGATCAAAACGGTTTAGAGTTAATTGTACGTGTGTTTGAACAAAGTTTAACTGTAAGTGAGTAAGGCGTGGAAAAGAGTTCGTTAATATGAAAGAATTTGTGGTGATACATGATTATTTAGTCTCCGAAGCAGTTGTCGGTGATTGGGATGGTCAAGAAGAAATCGTCGCTGAGCGCGTGAATGAACTTTATCATACACTTTATGACTTAGCAGAAGACGACATAGAAACAGAAATATTAGAGCAGTTATTAGCTTTAATTTGGGATACTTGGATTGGGCAAGAAGTATTGCCTGATTTAGAGTCTGAAGATATTTATGAGTGGTGTAAACACGTTCTTGATAATAGAGAACAACACCTTCAACGAGAAGATTATTAATTTAACCTATTTAACTAAAATTGTATAAAAGTTGTATTTATGGAAACTGAAATTAAACGAATAAGCACTAAAGACATTATCACTTACTTAACCGAGAAGTTTCCTGAATGCTTTTCAGTTAAAGGTCAAGTAAAACCATTAAAAGTAGGTATTTTTCAAGATTTATCTGAAAAACTTACCGATGATGAAATGGTTAGCAAAACCCGCTTGCGCCAAGCCTTAAGGCATTACACCAGTAGCTGGCGTTACCTGAAAGCAATTAAACTCGGTACATTCCGTGTTGATATTGATGGTAAAGAAGTTGCTGAGATCGATGAAGAACAAGCAAATTATGCCAGTAAAACGTTAAAAGAAAGCCAAGAAAAATTTGGTAACAATTCTTCTGCGAATAAAAAATCAGCTGATAATGGAACGAAGAAGCCTTATAAGGGTCAGAAGTCTAAAGACAGTACGAGCAATACCTCAGCAGAAACGAAACGAGATTCTGCTAAGTATAAATCAGTTAAAGCAACTAAACGTAAAGTAATAAAAAAAGATTTGCCGGCATTGAAACCTGTAGAATCAGCTACAATAACTGTAGGATGTAAGGTTAAAGTTCAATTAGGTAACTCACCTATGAATGCAACCATTACTGAAATTGCAGGTAAAGACATTAGTGTACAGTTAGACTCAGGCATGATCATCAAAACACAAATGCAGAACATATATTCATAATATTTACCTGTTAAAGCTTAGTTGTGTTAATAAAATAGTTTGGAGTAATATGCATGCAAAAACTTTGTCGTATCGCACTTGCCGTATCAATATCGGTTAGTTTCTCAATTGGTAGCATGAGTGCTCTTGCTATTGATGAAAGTAAAGATCTTGTATTGCCTGTTTTAGCACCTGAAAGTCAACATACTACGGCAAGTAAGCGAATTACAGCTAGGTTTACGCGTGGTCACTATAAAAAAGTAAAAATTAGTGACGCGTTATCTCAAGAAGTTTTTGAGCGCTTTATTAAACAGTTAGATTATTCTCGACATGTTTTTTTATCTTCTGATATTAAGAGTTTAGAAAAATACAGTGTGGAGTTTGACGATGCTTTTGCACGTGGCAGACTTGATTTGGCGTATGATATTTATAATTTAAATATGCAGCGTCGTTTAGAACGTTATGAATACGCACTAAGTTTACTGGGAACAGAAGATATTTCTAGTGATGAAAAAGTCCATAAACCCCCTTTTAATTATACCAAAGATGAAGTTTATTCTTATGATCGCGAAGATGCTCCTTGGGCTCAATCAGTTGCGGTATTAAATGAATTATGGCGTATAAAGGTTAAATCTGACGCGTTGAATTTAACCTTAACAGGCAAAGAATGGCCTAAAGTTAAAGAAATATTAACCAAACGTTATAACTACGCTATTAAACGTTTAAAGCAAAGTGAAAGCGAAGACGTTTTTCAATTAGTAATGAATAGCTTTGCTCGTGTAGTTGAACCCCATACTTCTTATTTATCTCCTCGTAACGCAGAACGTTTTCAAATGGAAATGAACTTATCACTTGAAGGTATTGGTGCAGTACTACGTGCAGAAGAAGATTATACGGTAATTCAAAGTGTTATAAGTGGTGGTCCGGCTGATCAATCAAAACAATTAAAAGCTAAAGATCGTATTGTTGGTGTTGCTCAAGGTGATAAAGACTTTGAAGATATTATTGGTTGGCGATTAGATGATGTTGTTGACAAAATCAAGGGTGCTAAAGGTACCACGGTTAGATTACAGGTGATTTCAGGAAAATCTGAAGACATTTCAAACGTAAAAATAGTAACCATTGTACGAGATAAAATAAAATTAGAGAACAAAGCCGCTAAGTCCAAAGTATATTTTGAAGGTGTTGGGGTTGGCGATGAAAACAGTCAAGGTAAAAAATTGGGGGTGATCACCATTCCTAGTTTTTATAATAATTTATCTCGAGATGTAAAAAAAGAAATTGAAAAGCTCAAAGCTCAAGAAGTGCAAGGGATTGTAATTGACCTACGTGGTAATGGTGGTGGTTCGCTCCCTGAAGCAACACTATTAACGGGTTTATTTATAGATAAAGGCCCTGTAGTACAAATTAGAAATGGCGCTAACAGAGTTGATGTACTCCGTGATAAAGATGGCATTAGTTATTACGATGGTCCGTTAACTGTAATGGTTGATAGATACAGTGCTTCAGCTTCAGAAATTTTTGCTGCGGCCATACAGGATTATGGTCGAGGTATCATTGTTGGCGAACATACCTTCGGTAAAGGTACTGTACAACAGCATAGAGGCTTGGGCAGAGTATACGATTTATATGAAAACCCATTAGGTAGTATTCAATATACTATCGCTAAATTTTACCGTATTAACGGTGGAAGTACTCAACATAGAGGTGTATTACCTGATATTGCGTTCCCTACAGCTGTTGACCCTGAGGAATGGGGAGAAAGTAAAGAAGAGAATGCTTTACCGTGGGATCAAATTGATAAAGCACAATATACAAAGCTTAATGATATTAATACTGACGTTAGTTACTTAACTTCGCTATACCAACAACGTATTAAAGATAATAGTGAGTTTAACTACCTACTCACTGACATTGAAAAGTATAAAGCTGAAAAAGATGTCAAAACAATTTCTCTTAATTTAGAAACGCGTAAAGCAAAGCGTGAAGCGCGTAAAGAAAAACAACTCATTCGTGCTAATGAGCGTCTTGCTAGTATGGGTAAAGATAAAGTAACGACGCTTGATGATTTACCTGATGACTTAGATGAGTTAGACCCATTTTTAGATGAAACTGCACGTATTACTTTTGATTTAATTAGTTTAGGGAAAATAGCTAAAAAATAACAACAATCTGTGTGAGAAAGCCGCCTATAAGGCGGCTTTCTTGTATCTTGAGCACAGTATTTATATTTATAAAAACCGCATAAATACGCAAAAACCGTAACAACATAAAAACGATAATAAAAGGTTAATTTAAAATTATGTCAAAGCAAGCACCAAATCAAATCAACCCGAAAGAACCGAGCATGTTAGATGCTTTTCTTCCTGTTATATCATTAGTCGCACTACTAGCCACAGCAGTAGTCTATTTTGGTAATGATTCATCTTATGGGCCGAATCAAATAGCATTGTTGGTTGCAATGGGGATTGCCGTGGTTATCGGCATTAAAAATGGTCATCGGTGGCATGATATTGAGAAAGCAATTATTAATGGTATTTCTTTATCCCTTGGCGCGGTGCTTATTTTACTTGCAGTGGGAGCACTCATTGGTACTTGGTTGTTATCGGGTACCGTACCCACGATGATTTATTATGGTTTACAAATACTAGACCCCAGTTGGTTTTATGCTGCCGCCTGTATTATTTGTGGCATTGTTGCCTTAAGTATTGGTAGTTCTTGGACTACAGCAGCAACAATTGGTGTGGCGCTAATTGGTATAGCGCAAGGGTTATCATTAGATCCTGCAATTACCGCCGGTGCTGTTATTTCTGGCGCATATTTCGGTGATAAAATATCACCATTATCAGAAACTACCAATTTAGCGCCAGCTATAGCCGGAAGTGAACTATTCGCTCATATTCGTTATATGTTTTGGACTACCGTACCTTCAATCTCGACGGCAATTGTCTTATTTTTAATATTAGGTTTTAGTGAGGAAACCACAGCAACCACTTCGTCTATTACCGATTTGAGTAATCAATTAGCGAAGCAATTTAATATTAGCTTATTAAATTTAGTGCCATTAGTTGTATTATTATTATTAGCAATAAAAAAAGTCCCTGCCTTTCCATCTGTTGCTATTGGCGCGTTAATGGGCGGTTTATGGGCGGTTTTGTTCCAACAGGAATTGATTTTACGCTTAGCCACTGAGAATGCGAGTGTGCTAACCGCTAATATCAAGGTAGTGTGGACAGCTTTTTTTGATGGCGTGAGTATTGCTACGGGTAATGCAGAGTTAGACAAATTACTAAGTGGCGGCGGTATGTCTAAAATGCTTAACACCATTTGGTTAATTATGTGCGCATTAAGTTTTGGTGCTGTGTTAGAGCATTTAGGCATGTTACGAAAATTTGTTAGTGCCATTCTTGCTGCAGCAAAGTCTACCGGTAGCTTAATTGCAAGTACTGTCGCAACATGTATCGGCACAAACTTGATTACCGCAGATCAATATATGGCTATTGTGATGCCAGGACGTATGTATAAAGAGGAATATCAGCGACGTGGTTTACATCCGTTGGTCTTAAGCCGTACACTAGAAGACTCAGGTACAATAACGTCACCGCTTATACCGTGGAACACTTGTGGTGCATATATGTATAGCGTGCTATTAGTGAACCCACTTGATTATGTATTTTATAGTTTTTTTAATTTAATTAACCCGGTATTAGCCGTTATTTATGGCTTTATAGGCTTTAACATTAAAAAACTTGCTACTAATACCAAATAATTTTTCTAGCCTGCATCGCAGGCTGTTATTTTCAGGATGATTTATGACTCGCTCAAATGCTCGATTTTTAGCTGATTACAGCCCCGCAAATTTTACCATTGAAACTGTTAATCTAACGATAGAGTTAGATGATACTAATACACAGGTTATTAACGAATTAACGCTTAATAGGCAAGGGGAGCACCAAGAAAACCTTATTTTAGATGGTGATAAATTAACCTTAGTTTCTGTGTCAATTGATGACAAACAATTATCAAGGGATCAATATGAGCAGCTAGATAATAGTCTAATCATTGCTACAGATAAAAATAATTTCAAACTCGTTATTGTGACTGAAATTAATCCTGTAGATAACACCTCACTTGAAGGTTTATTTAAATCTGGTGGGGCCTTTTGTAGTCAATGTGAGGCAGAAGGTTTTCGCCGCATTAGCTATTACTTAGATAGGCCGGATGTAATGGCCATCTTTACCACTAAGGTGATTGCAGACAAATCCTTATATCCTTTCCTTTTATCAAATGGAAATAAAATAGCTCAAGGCGAATTAGCTGATAATAAACATTACGCTACCTGGTATGATCCCTTCCCGAAACCATGCTACTTATTTGCTTTAGTCGCGGGGGACTTTGATTTATTAACGGATACATTTACTACATGCTCAGGTAAGGAAGTTGCTTTAGAGATTTTTGTTGATAAAGGTAATTTACATAAGGCAAACCATGCCATGGTGTCATTGAAAAAATCGATGACATGGGATGAACAAACTTTTGGATTAGAGTATGATTTAAATATTTATATGATTGTCGCTGTTGATTTCTTCAACATGGGAGCGATGGAAAATAAAGGCTTGAATGTTTTCAATAGTAAATATGTATTAGCGGACAAATTATCTGCAACAGATACTGATTATTTTAATATTGAAGCAGTTATTGCCCATGAGTACTTTCATAACTGGACCGGTAACAGAGTAACTTGTCGAGATTGGTTTCAATTAAGTTTAAAAGAAGGTTTAACTGTTTTTCGAGATCAACAATTTAGTGCTGATATGCATACAAGTTCGGTAACGCGTATCCAAAATGTTCGAGTATTACGTTCACTACAATTTGCTGAAGACGCAGGTCCAATGGCGCATCCAATCCGTCCAGAGAAGGTTTTAGAAATGAATAATTTCTATACCTTAACTGTTTATGAGAAAGGTGCTGAAGTTATTCGTATGCTACATACCTTATTGGGCAAAGATAATTTTAGAGCAGGTATGGACCTTTATTTTAAGCGTTTTGACGGCATGGCAGTGACTTGTGATGATTTTATTGATGCTATGAGTGACGCCTCGAATAAAGACTTAAGTCAGTTTAAATTATGGTATAGCCAATCAGGTACGCCAGCTGTACGTGTTAGCGAAAGTTTCGATGCAGCAAAAGGCGAATACCACCTAGTATTGGCACAGCATTCACCTGTGACTATTAAACAATCAACTCCCGAAGCATTGCATATACCAGTAAAACTAGAATTGATTGTTAATAATGGTGAAGAAAGTATCATTCAAGAACATTTAATTGAATTAAAAGAACAAGAGCAATCATGGACTTTTTCAGGACATAAGGTTAAACCAACTTTAGCCTTGTTTGCAGATTTTAGTGCGCCAGTGAAAGTGAACTTTGTTCAAGATGATGAAAGCTTATTCACAATAATATCGAAAGCTAATAATAGTTTTTGTCGCTGGGATGCAGGACAAAAATTATTAATGTCAACGATTAAAGCGCTGACGCTAAACCCTGAATTTGATATTCAAGAGCAGCTAATAATTTGTTTTACCGGTATTCTAAGCGCTAATGATGATCCTGCATTTATAGCTGAGCAACTAGCTTTACCTAGCTTTGATGAAGCGGCAGACTTAATTGAGCAAGTTGATCCGATTAAGTTAGTTAATGCAATTAACACGCTTACACTATTTTTAGCACAAGGATTAGAGCAAGCTTTGTTAAACAAGTTTAAGACTTGTTCATTAGCGTTGGAGCAAACTAATATTTGTGATGCAGAAATAATCGCGAATAAAGCATTGAAGAATACTTGTTTGTTTTATTTAGCAGCGATAGAGCAACACGCTATATTAGTTGAACAACAATTTGAGTCATCTGACAATATGACAGACTCACTTGCGGCATTAAATTGTTCAGCTAGATATAATCTTGTTAAACTTCCTTTGTACATGCAAAAATTTGAGCAACAATGGCAAACAACGTCTCTAGTTATGGATAAATGGTTTTCATTAGGGGCTAGTGTACGAAGTGATGACATTTTTGAGCAATTAAATAAACTAATTAAACATGACTTGTTTAGCATAAAAAATCCAAACCGAGCAAGATCGTTAATTGGCGCTTTTGCTATGAATAATCCTGAATACTTTCATAGCTCTACAGGTGAGGGCTATCGATTTTTAGCAGACAAGATAGCAGAACTAAATATTATCAACCCACAAGTTGCTTCAAGACTTATTACGCCATTAATACAGTTTAATAGTTTTTCTCGGCCTCATAAGGAATTAATGCAGGAGCAACTTGTTCGTTTGCAATCCTTACCTGACTTATCAAATGATTTAAAAGAAAAACTGGATGCAGCTTTGGCTAATTAACCAGTTACCACGCCCGACGAGTTTGTCGGGCGTATCGTCAATTACCCTATCAGATAACACAGGGTGGAGGACCACACTAATCCTAACTAACCCGCTCGGCTTAACAAATGTTTCTCTAGCAGCTATTTTTACTTACTTCTGCGTTAAATTCACTTGCAATAGGCAAGCTATTGATGCTTAAATTTGCCTTGAATTAAGCAAAACTATCAAGCTAGCGATAGTACAAATTAATTTGTAGTTTAATTTCAATATGTAACTATGTCTTAAACCGAGATCAGGTTAACTAGAACCAATCCCATTTTCGACCAAAGATTATGAAGATAATAATTTTTCATAATCTATTAAGTAAGCAATATTATGAAGTACTATTTTTTTTTAAACATATCTAAAAATGATTTTTTGCCATATTACCGAGGTCAAATCCATTCTATTGTGGTTACAACTAACCTTAGAACCACCGTCAAATTTCCCGCTATGCACCTTCGAAGTCACTTAACAAGTGAAGGGGTTTATGGCAATTTCTGCTTAGAAACAAAAAATAATAAATTTTTATCACTAATTAAATTGAACTAATTTACTTTATTTTAAGGTGAATAGAGTAATAGCTTTAAACAGTGGTCAGACCATCTTGGTGTTTATATTTTTCAAATATATCTGTTAAATTAGCGTTATTTCATTAACTTAGTGCAGTTAAATTTCATTAACATTTTTTCGTTTAAAACATTTGTTTTAAACGGTGGTTGGGTGTTGATTGATTGTTAATTGCAAGTCATTAAAATACAGCGGTTTAACTATTTTTTTTTACGCCTTGCTACCGAGTTAAAATGATGCAATTATTGTTTAACTCTTATTTGTGGTCTAACCACTGAATTTGAAGTATATAAATAAAAAATAAATAACGATGTTAAGCCACGCCATAAAATATTGCTTCAATGCTTATACTTTACACATAAGCAAAAAGTTCGTTTAGGCTTCTTGATTCGCTACAGGGGAAAAAAATAATGAAGTATAGCCCTCGCAGGTTTTCTAAAAAGCCATTATCTGTTGGTATTGCCGCAGCACTTTCTATGACATTACTAGGCGCTAGTCTTAATAATGCTCAAGCTGCAAGGTGGGAATTTGGTGATGTCGAAGTCAGTTTTGATTCTACGTTTAGTGTTGGCTCTAGTTGGCGTACTGAAAATCGTAACTGGAATGATAATGTTGCCATTGCCAATAATTTAAATAACAATTTTGGATTGTCTGCATACCATCCAGTTAATAACCCTACTGGATACAACCCCGTGTTAAACCCAACACCTGATAAGTATACTCTTTGGCAAGGGGCAGGTGGCTATTCGACAAACGGGGATAATGGTAACTTAAATTACAATGCTGGAGAGGCTTTTTCACAGTTAATTAAAGGAAGTCATGAATTAGACATTCATTATGGAAACATTGGCTTGTTTGTTCGCGGTATGTATTATTATGATTTTGCCATGATGAATAGCGATCGTGATTGGACAAATCAACTCAGCGGTGCAACTAACGATCCTTGTGACGATAACGAAGCAAAAAAACAAGTCTGTACAGATATACGTTTATTAGATGCTTATGTTTATGGCGATTTTGATTTAGGCGAGATGCCATTTTCAATTCGAATTGGTCAACAAGTTATTAGTTGGGGTGAAAGTACCTTAATTAGTCATGGTGTCAGTGAAATTAATCCGGTTGATATAGCTCGACTAAGAGCACCAGGGGCTGAGCTAAAAGAGGCCTTTATTCCATTTGGTGCTGTTTGGGGATCCTTAGGCGTTACTGAAAACTTTAACATTGAAGCTTTCTATCAATACTCTTGGGAAAAAACGGTTTTACCTCCCCCAGGAAGTTATTTTTCTACTAATGATTTTGCGGGTGATGGTGGTCAAAATAACAATGTTCAATTGGGCTTTTCTGGTAATCCAGATATAGACATAAACTTTTTGATGGCTGGCTTAAACCAAATAGGCGATATGGTTCGCACTGGCGATCCCGCAACAGTTGCTATGGCAGCAGAAGCTTATTTAGCTTATCCAACTAAAGTTACCTTAAGGTCTCCTGGTAAATCAGGAGAATTGGAGCCTGATGATGGTGGTCAATATGGCTTACGTTTGTCTTGGTATGTACCAGAACTGAATGAAACCGAATTCAGTCTTTATTATGTTAATTATCATAGTCGTAGGCCTATTTTTGCAGGGCAGACAGCTAATTTTACAACAGAAGCTATTTTAGGTGATTATTTGACCACAGGTCAATTAGGCGGAGATCTTGCCTATCTAGGTGGTAATAATATTACCGAAGAAAACCTTTACGATAATCTTTCAGTCTTTTCACAAGTAAAATTGCAGTACCCAGAAGATATTAAAATGTATGCGTTAAGTTTCAATACTACCATTGGAACAACAGCCGTAGCAGGCGAAATTAGTTATCGTCAAGATGAGCCTTTGCAAATTGATGATGTTGAATTGTTGTTTGCTGCAATGCCTCAACAACTTGCCAATACAGGTTTGGAAGCATATGAAGCGTTAAATGGTATTTCACAGTTAAATGATCCTGCTACTGGTCAGCCCTATGCATCGGGTGTAACGGCAAATGGTTTTATATTGTCAGATACCGTTCAAGCACAGATGACGTTAACTCACTTGTTTGGTCCAAGTTTAGGTGCAAGTCAATTAACTGGTTTAATAGAAGTAGGTGGCATTAATATTAATGATATACCTGATGAAAGTGTATTGCGTTTGAATGGACCAGGCACTGCTAGGAGTGGTAGTACATCCGGATTAATGCTTGACGTACAAGGTGGGACTGAAACAAATCCATTCCCAACAGAATTTGCTTGGGGCTATAAAGTTGTCGCTAAACTAGACTATAGCAACGTATTTGCAGGCATTAATGTGGCTCCACGTATTGTTTTCTCCCATGATGTAAAAGGTATAACACCTGACCCATTATTTTTGTTTATTGAAGATAGGAAGTCTGTTGCACTTGGATTGTCTTTTGATTATCAAAGTCGCTGGGCAGCAGAGTTAAGTTATAACAGTTTCTTCGACGGTGTTGGTACGACTAACCAGATGGAAGATCATGACTTTGTATCTATCAGTATAAAGTACTCAATTTAAGAAAAGGTAGTAAAAATGAAAAATAAATCATTTAAGGCCAATAAGTTAAATAAAAATGGATTGGTAGCATTAGCGGTATCTGTTGCCCTTGTTTCAACGGTTGTTAATGCAAAAATCACTGCCGATGATGCGGCTAAACTAGGCAAAGAGTTAACACCTATGGGAGCGGTTCAAGCGGCCAATAAAGATGGCTCTATTCCTGAGTGGACTGGCGGTATTACTAAAGCTCCTACGGGTTATACTGTTGGCAAGCATCATGTAGATCCTTATCCGAATGATAAAGTTCAATATTCGATTACAGCAAATAATGTATCTGATTACAAAAGCTTACTTACTCCAGGGCAAGTTAAGTTATTTGAAACTTATCCTGAAACATTTAAGATGAATATTTATCAAACGCACCGTAGCGCTTCTTATCCTGAGCATGTATATCAAGCGGTAAATGAAAATGCTACTCGTTCAGAATTAGTTAAAGATGGCAATGGTATTCAAGGAGCAGCGGTCGGTATTCCTTTTCCAATACCAGCGAGTGGTTTAGAAGCGATTTGGAATCATACTTTACGTTATCGTGGCGAAAGTGTTACTCGTCAAGGTGGTCAAGCAGCACCAACGGCTTCAGGCGATTATACCTATGTTGGTCTGCGGGAATCGTTATTATTACCTTATAATGTTAAAGGTGCTTCGCCTATTGAGCTTGAAAAAACAAATGTTTTATTTAAATTTAAACAAAAAGTATCAGAGCCAGCTAGGTTAGCTGGCACGGCTTTATTAGTTCATGAAACAATGGATCAAATTAAAACTCCACGTCAAGCATGGACATATAATACGGGACAACGTCGTGTTCGTCGTGCACCTAATGTAGCTTATGATGCACCTGGAACAGCGTCTGACGGTTTACGAACTACCGATGATTTTGATATGTATAATGGTGCGCCAAATCGTTATAACTGGGTATTAAAAGGGAAAAAAGAGTTACTAATTCCTTATAATGACTACCGTTTGCATAGCGATAAGGTAAAGTATGATGACATATTACAACCGGGTCATATTAACCCTGAACTTGTGCGTTACGAAAAGCATAGAGTTTGGGTTGTTGAAGCAACTCTAAAAGAGAATACTCGTCATACTTATAAAAAACGTGTTTTCTATATTGATGAAGATAGCTGGCAAGTAGCAATTACTGATATTTATGATAACCGGGATGAATTATATCGTGTAGGTATTTCACATACGATTAATTATTATGAAGTACCGACGTTATGGTCAACACTAGATGTTTTCCATGATTTGCAATCACGTCGATACATTGCGTTAGGCCTAGATAATGAAGCTAAAATGTATGACTTCTCTACGAAGTTAAAGCACAAAAGCTTTACACCCTCAGCGCTAAGACGAGAAGGCCGTAGATAAGGGCTTTTAACGTCAAACGGCTGACTAGTGTCAGCCGTTTTTGTTCTAATTTTTGATTGTTTATTGTAATGTTTTTGTAACTATTCACTTCATGTTATCCTCATAGTGTATTAATTCTGGGTTTAAGGTTAGTGCACAAGGTTTCGTGTAATAAACCTACGGAATAATAAATTTCTAAGGTTAGGTTAATAAAAACTATTTTTTGTAATAATGTAGAGGATTCGCTAATGCCTTTTGTTTTCCCTTTCTTAATGAGCTTTTTACTTTACTCATTTAGCCTAATAAGCTTGGCTGCAGGCCCATCTTCAACCCGTTATCTTCCTTCAGTGAAAGCCCCTTTAGCGAGTCAATCGTTATTATTAGACATAACCAACATTGGTCAAGATAAGTTAGTGGCGGTTGGTGAGCGCGGGCATATTTTAATGTCTACTGATGGAGTGAAATGGCAACAAGCCACTGTTCCTGTACAAACAACCTTAACCAATGTATTTTTTTATAATGAAAAATTAGGTTGGGCCGTCGGTCATGACACTACCATATTACATAGTCAAGATGGAGGATTTACGTGGCAAGTACAACAGTATAAACCGGCATTAGAAAAACCTTTACTGAATATAGTATTTAAATCACCGCTAGAAGGTGTAGCTATTGGTGCCTATGGACTTTTTTTTCGTACTTTAGATGGTGGTAAAACATGGGTAAGTGAATTTCATAGTGAGTTTTTATTACCTGACGATATTGAATACTTAGCCGAGTTAAAAGAAGAAGACGAAGAAGCATACCTAGACGAAGCATCCTCTATTTTACCTCACTTTAATCGTTTAGTGTTAGATGGGCGTACACTTTATATGGTGGGTGAAATTGGATTAATAGCTAAAAGTAATGATTTTGGCAAAAATTGGCAAATGTTTGATGAAATTTATCAAGGATCATTTTTTGATATGGCTAGAACGATGAAAGGTAACTTGCTTGTGGTTGGTCTACGTGGGCATGTTTTTAGAAGTTTAAAAAATGGTACGCCATGGCAACAACGTCAAACAAATACTACAGCATTGATTAATGATATTGTTTTAACGGATGATGATCGCATTTTTCTACTCGCTAATAATGGTACCTTACTTGAAAGTAATGACGATGGCCAAAGTTACCGGTTAAGAAACCAAAAAGATGGTAAAGCTTTAATTGCTGGGGTTTGGTTTAATAATCAATTAATTGTTGTCTCTGATGTTGGGGTTAAAACAATTTCTTTGTAAGCTTTCTGTTAAAGCATAAAAATAATATAAGAATAATTGGATTGTAATACGCTATGAAAATTTCCCTTGCCAACCGGTTAGAAGTAGGTCTGTTTCGTCACAAGTTTTTGGTGTTGATATTTTTTGTGTTAGCGAGTGTATTCTTGCTATTTCAAGCAACACAAATAAAGTTAGATGCCTCTTTTACTAAAAACATACCACTTAATCATGACTATATGAAAACCTATTTAAAACATAGGGAAAACTTTGGTGGTGCCAATAATATATTAATCTCAGTATGTAATGTAGATGGTGATATTTTTACTGCTAAATTTTTTGAGTCGCTTAAAGGGGTTCACGATAAACTCTTTTTTATTCCTGGTGTTGATCGTATTCAGGTTAAGTCTTTATATTCACCGAGTACTCGCTTTGTTGAAGTAGTCGAAGATGGTTTTGCTGGCGGGCCGGTAATCCCCGCTGACTTTCAAGCAACGGAACGCGGTTTAGCAATTGTTAAAGGTAATATAGAGAAAGCTGGTATTGTTGGTAGCATTGTTGCTGATGATTATAGTTGTGCCATGGTAAAAGCCTCTTTAATGGACTTTAATCCAAATACAGGCGAAAAACTTGATACATTAACGATGGCTTCGCAATTAGAGCAAGAAATAAGACAATCATTTGAAAAAGATAATATCTCAATTCATATAATTGGTTTTGCTAAAATGGTGGGTGATGTTGCAGAAGGTGCTAAAGGCGTAGTGGTCTTTTTCGCTATTGCTATAGCGATAACCGCGGTTATGGTATTCTTTTTCTGTCATTCGATTAGTTTGACTATTCTGCCTATAGTTTGTTCTTTAGTTGCCGTAATTTGGCAAATGGGTATGTTATCAACGCTTGGTTATGGGCTTGATCCCATGTCAATTCTAGTACCATTTTTAGTGTTTGCTATCGGTGTTAGCCATGGCGTACAAATGATTAATTCAGTGGTCAAACAGGTGAGCCTTGGTTTGTCTAGTAAAGCAGCGGCACAAGCTAGTTTTAGAGCTTTGTTAATCCCCGGTGGCATTGCTTTGCTATCTGATACTGTTGGTTTTTTGACTTTACTTTCAATTGATATTGGTATCATTCGTGAATTAGCTATCACTGCATCTTTAGGTGTTGCGATGATTATTTTAACTAATTTACTTTTACTACCATTATTAGTTTCATATTTAACGATAACACCTAAAGACAGAAAAAATCATGCGGGCAATATTGGTGAAGAAAGTATTGTTTGGCGCTTTATGGCGAACTTTGCAACAAAAGGACCGGCAGGGATAATCTTAGCGTTAACCGTTATTTTGTATGCTGTAGGTTGGTTTAATTCTCAAAGTTTGAAAATTGGTGAATTACACGCAGGAGCTCCGGCGCTGCATGAGTCTTCTCGTTATAATCAAGATACATTTTTGATTACAAACCGATACGCAATCAGTGTTGATTATATGTCCGTGATTATCGAATCTACGCCTGATGCTTGTACTTATTACGATACCATGAATACTATTGATAGGTTTCAATGGCGTATGGAGAATATCGCAGGGGTTCAATCCGCAGTGAGTCTAGCTTCAATATCTAAATTAGTGAATGCAGGCTATAACGAGGGTAACCCGAAATGGCGCGTAATTCCTCGTAATCAGCAAACTCTTGTACAATCTATTGCCCGTGTACCTTCTTCAAGTGGTTTATTGAATAACGACTGTAGCGTGATGCCCGTGATCTTATTTTTACAAGATCATAAGGCTGAAACCATTGACCGTGTGATAAAAGAAGTTAAATTAGCGGCAGCTGAACTGGGTACTAATCAATTAAAGTTCAAACTCGCATCGGGCCCTGTTGGTGTTATGGCAGCAACTAATGAAGCAGTAGCAGAGGCGCAGTTACCTATGATGCTTTATGTTTATGGTGCAGTGATTGTTTTATGTTTACTTAGTTTTAGAAGTATAAGAGCAACGGTTGTTGTTGTATTACCTTTGTATGTGGTATCAACTCTGGCTCAGTGGCTGATGACGGTGTTAGATATTGGTTTGACGGTCTCTACTTTACCAGTAATAGCGCTTGGAGTTGGTATCGGGGTTGATTATGGTATTTATATTTTATCAACCATGAGCGCAGAGTTAAAAGCAGGTGCCAATGTGCATGACGCATATCTTGCTGCGCTTAAGGAGCGTGGAAGTGCAGTATTGATTACAGGAGTCACTCTTGCTATAGGTGTATCAACTTGGTTCTTCTCAGATTTAAAATTCCAAGTAGATATGGGAGTACTATTAACCTTTATGTTTTTAGTGAATATGCTAGCCGCAGTGATTGTTTTACCTGCTTTAGCGGCATTTTTATGGCCGAGCAAGAAAGCTAAATCATAAACCAATTATGATCAACACAAGAAACCTTAACAATCATTTGTTAAGGTTTCTTTATCTCATTACCAATATCATGTTAAAAAACTATATATAATACAACGTTGTGCCAGCTTGTTTTTTTGCTTCGTACATAGCTTCATCAGCTAATTGTATTAGCGTATAGGCATCGGCGTTATTGTTTGAAAATACCGATACACCAATACTGGCTTCTACATTAATTAAATGAGATTTGATTTTGAAAGGGAGACTAAACTCCTCTTTTAATTTACTCGTCATTAGTTTTAAAGACGCTTTATTGTCAACACCATTCATCACAACAAGAAATTCATCACCCCCCATACGTGCTACTACATCAGATTTTCTGACACAATGTCTTAATCGATTTGCTGCGCCAACTAAAATGCCATCACCAATCGTATGGCCATGTGCATCATTGATTAACTTGAAATTATCAAGGTCGATATAAATAAAGGCGACTAAAGTGTTTTTTTTGCTCGCTTTCAATAACATCTCCTTGAGTTTTGTTTCAAGTACTCTTCTGTTGGGTAATTTTGTTAGCGGATCTAAGTTCGCTAATGCCAATGCTTCTAATTCCTTTTCTTTTCGTCGTGTAATGTCTCTAACGATGGCGATTAAATAGTTTGTATTTTTGTATTCAACAACACTGATACTCGCTTCAATTGGGAATTGACTACCATCTTTTCGAGTATGAGTTGATTCAATTATTAAATTCCCATTACGTTTTATCCGTTGATAATGTCGTTCCCATTTATTGTCATTTTTAAATCCTGGTTGTATATGGATTACAGATAACAAGAGTAACTCTTCCTTGGTGTAACCCAATCTTCGATAAGCTAATTCATTACCATTTAATATTTGTCCAAATTTAGGATCTACTACATAAATAGCATCATTTGAATGATTCACTAAATGGTTTAATAGAATCTCTGCAGCATCTGATTTTTTAATCGCTGATAAGTCTATTAGTTGTGATATATATCGTTTAATTTTATTTTTATCATTAGGTTGGGCGACAATATTTAACTGTGCGTAGATTGTGTGACCTAACTTATGTATATATCTTTTTTCTATTTGAATAGGGGTAAACGGATTTTTAGTTAGGTTATCTCTGATTGTTTTATTTGTTTTAATATCCCCAGGGTGAGTAATGGTGACATCTTCGTGATAGATATCATCCCCTTCATAGCCAAGCATCTTCTTTAAAGCTAAGTTAACATATTCTAGCTTTCCGTTAGGCAACGACAATACGGTAGGGACAGGAGTGATTTCAAATAAGTGATAAATTGTTTTGTCTAATAAAGGGGCTTTTTCTTTCATTACTACTCACCACACTACATTAATACCTAAGCTCTTACTTAGTATAAAGCCTAAAGCTAGCTTGTAATTATAGACTATGTTGTTATTTATTTTTACGGTAATCCTAAAATAATTTAAGTTTTTTAGTCTAAAATTGCATATTTACTCAATAAATTGTGCAAATAAGATGTAGTTATTTAACTTATTTGCATAAACAAAAAATAGCGTAAAAAAATCAATTCAACTAACTACAAAAAGATTCGTAGTAAATCAAAAAAAGTACTCGCAATACATTAAAATTACTCATAAAATCTGTACTATACTATAAAAGCTTTCACTCAAAGTTTTACGTAAAGCTTATTATAGCTATCAAATAAAGTGTTCTAATCACTTCTTTTGATTAAAAGCGCAAGATAAAAAAATAAAAAACAAATGAACTCTTATTTTAAATTCACCATTAAATACGTGAACCAGAAAAGAGTACAAACTAAATTATTACAAGCTTTCTGTTAAAATAATAGCAAAAGGAAAACGGCATGGCGTTAGTGAATGGTTCCCCCTCAGTGATACTAAAAAATGTAGCACAATTAATAAAGAAAAAAGTCCCTCAAGATACAGCTGATTTAGTCGAGCAATTTGCTACCTTATTATATGGTAATATTTCTTCTCTCGACTTATCTAATAGAAATGACAGTGACATGTATGGTGCTACATTGAGTTTGTGGAGTACGCTTAATGAGCATACAGATGGTACGCCAGTTATTCATGTTTTTAACCCTTCAGTAAGTAAAAATGGTTGGAAATCAAGCCATACTATTATTGAAGTAATCGTTAAAGACATGCCGTTTTTAGTCGATTCTATCCGCATTGCCCTAAATCGTTTGGGCCTATCGCCACACCTTATGTTGAATTCTCCATTGAAGTTAGTAAGAGGAGAAAATAAAAATATCACCCAACTGGCATCTAACGTTGATACCAATATTATAGCAACATCAGAAGAAACTATCTTTTTTATCGAAATAGACAGGCAATCAACTAAAGAAGAGTTAGACACGATAAAAAATGAGTTATTAAGTGTTGTTGAAGATATCACGCTAACAGTAAACGATTGGCAACCTATGCTTCAACAATTTAATAATGTTATTGATGACATTAAAAAAGCTAAGTTACCTGGTAGTAAAAAAGCGAAAGAAGACACTGTAGAATTTTTGTCATGGTTGGCGAGTAATCATTTTACACTAATGGGTTATCGTTCATATGATGTTACAGCAGTACAAGGTGATATAAAACTTGAAGCGAACTTGAATTCTAGCTTAGGTTTAATGAAAAATTCTAGTGGCACTGAAAATCGCCTAATTTCAAGTTTAAATGAGTCGGGCCGTGAAGTCGCTTTGGGTGAAAATCACCTCATTCTCACAAAAACTAATAAGCGCTCAAGAGTACACAGACCAGCACATCTTGATTATATTGGTATAAAACGTTTTGATGCAAAAGGTAATGTTATTGGTGAAGAACGCTTTATCGGTTTATTTGGCTCTGCTTATTACACCAACAGTGCTTTAGATTTGCCTTTAATAAAGTCTAAAGTAAAAGACGTGTGTGACTCTTCAGGCTTTGCCAAAGGATCACATGCTTATAAAGCGTTGATTAACATTCTTGAAACTTATCCTAGAGATGAAATATTACAAAGTAATATCAATGAGCTATTGCAAAACGTTTTGGGAATTTTACAAATGCAAGAGCGTGATTACTGTGGTTTATTTGTCAGGCGTGATGCTTTTAATCGTTTTTATTCCTGTATGGTTTATGTACCGCGTGAGCGTTATAACACTGAGTTACGTGTTGAAACTCAACGTTTGTTACAAGAAGCATTTGGCAGTGATGAGGAGGTTGAATTTACTACCTATTTCTCTGAGTCAGTACAAGCAAGAACACATTATATTGTGAAGGTTAAGTCAACAAAAGCAGATATTAACGTGAAAGAAATTGAAAAGAACTTAAATGAGGCTGCACGAAGCTGGGATGATAAATTAGTGAGTGCACTTGTCGCCAATAAAGGTGAAGTTGCAGCGAAAGCATTAAGTCGAAAATATTCATACTTTCCACAAGCTTACAAAGACGAAGTCTTACCTGGTTCGGCTATTGTTGATATCGAAAAATTAGAGGGCGTAAACTTTTCTGATGGCTTAGAAATGTTATTTTACCAACCATTAGAAGAAAAAAAGGGTAGCCGCTATGTAAAATTAAAATTATTTCACAAAGGCAACCCGATTCACCTATCTGACGTATTGCCTATATTAGAAAATTTTGGTTTACGTGTTATTGGTGAAAGTCCTTATGCTATTAAAACAACGGACGGGGAAACCTATTGGATTTTAGATTTTTCTATGCTGATAAACGGTGAAAGTGATTTCAATGTTTATACCGTTAGAACATTATTCCAAGATGCCTTTGCTAAAGTATGGCAGGGTGATTTAGAAGATGATGGCTTTAACCGATTAGTATTAGGTGCAGGACTGGAAGGGCGTAGTGTTTCAATATTACGTGCTTTTGCCAAATATGACCGTCAAATTGGTGGTCGTTTTAGTCAAAGTTATATTGAAGATACATTTGCTCGTTATCCTAACATTGCACAATTATTAATTAATTTATTTTTACAGCGTTTTGACCCTCATAATAAATCAACAGATAGCGTAAAAGATAAAGCTCATACAAAGATAATGGACTCTATCGAAAGCTCATTGGATAATGTTGCTAATCTAGATGATGATCGTATTATTCGCCGTTTTGTTGAAATGATCAGTGCAACTATACGCACTAACTACTTCCAATTGGATAAACTTATGGGCGAGAAACCTTATATCTCGTTCAAGATTGTTCCTGAAAAAATTAGTGAAATGCCACAACCGGTACCTAAATTTGAAATATTTGTTTATTCGCCGCAAGTTGAAGGAGTACATTTACGTGGCGGTAAGGTTGCTCGTGGTGGGTTACGTTGGTCTGACAGACGTGAAGATTTCCGCACAGAAATATTAGGCTTAGTCAAAGCACAACAAGTTAAAAATACGGTCATCGTACCGGTAGGTGCTAAGGGTGGCTTTGTTTGTAAACAGCTACCCAATGGCTCTCGCCAAGAAATATTTGAAGCAGGTAAAGAATGTTATCGCACCTTTATTCGTGCTTTATTAGATATAACCGACAATATTGTTAATGGTGAAATAGTTCCTCCTGTAGATGTTGTACGCCTAGATGAAGATGATGCTTATCTTGTGGTTGCAGCCGATAAAGGTACTGCTACTTTCTCCGATATCGCTAATGGTATCTCTGATGAATATAACTTCTGGTTAGGTGATGCTTTTGCTTCTGGTGGTAGTGTTGGCTATGATCATAAAGCGATGGGAATTACTGCAAAAGGTGCATGGGAGTCGGTAAAACGCCACTTTAGAGAGATGGAAATTGATTGCCAAAGCACAGATTTTACCTGTATAGCCATTGGTGACATGGCAGGTGATGTGTTTGGTAATGGTATGTTGTTATCTAAACATATTTGTTTACAGGCCGCATTCAACCACATGCATATCTTTATAGACCCTAATCCTGACTCGGCGAAAACTTACCCAGAACGTGAACGGTTATTTAATATGCCTGGCTGTAGCTGGGAAGATTACAACACAGAATTAATTTCAAAAGGCGGTGGTATTTTCAGTCGCCATGTTAAGTCGATTAAACTAACACCGCAAATCAAAAAAATGGTGGGTACGCAAAAACAAAGCATGTCACCAAATGATTTGATCCAAGCAATTTTGACGATGGAAGTTGACCTGCTATGGAATGGTGGTATTGGTACTTATGTTAAAAGTAGCAAAGAAACTCATTTAGAGGTAGGTGACAGAGCAAATGATGCCCTAAGGATTAATGGCGGTGACCTACAAGCTAAAGTTGTTGGTGAAGGTGGAAACTTAGGTTTAACACAACTTGGTAGAATTGAGTTTGCTGCACATGGCGGCCGTATTAATACCGATGCAATTGATAATGCAGGTGGTGTTGATTGTTCAGATAATGAAGTTAATATAAAAATATTACTGAATAGCTTAGTACAAAACGGTGATTTGACGGTTAAACAACGTAATAAATTACTTCATGATATGACTGAAGAAGTAGGTGATTTAGTCATTGAAGATTGTTATCGTCAAACACATTCATTGTCTATTACCGCCAAGCGTGGTGTTAATCAATTAAAAGAGCAAGTACGCTTTATTCATGACTTAGAACGTGCCGGTAAACTTGACAGAGCATTAGAGTTTATACCAGACGATGAAGAGATTTCTGATAGAGTCTCTAAAGGCAATGGCTTAACTCGCCCTGAGCTTGCTGTTTTACTTGCTTATAGCAAAATGGTACTTAAAGAAGAGTTGGTTCATGAAGATATAACGGATAATCCTTATCATAACCGATTATTAATAAGCGCTTTTCCTATGCAATTACGTGATAAATATCAAGATGAAATGCAGCAACACCCTTTACGTGCAGAAATTATTGCAACTAAATTAGCCAATAAAATTGGTAATGATATGGGCTTTAATTTTATTAATCGTATGCGAGAAGAGACGGGCGCCTCAGTAGTTGAAATAGCGAATAGTTACACTATGGCTTCTGCAGTCTTTGAGTTAGAAGACTTTTGGCAAAAAATTGAAATATTAAATAATAAAATTTCGACTGCTATTCAAACAGAAATGTTATTTCAATATCGTCGTACAGTAAGAAGAGCAACGCGTTGGTTCTTACGCCATCGCAATAAAGCACTTTCTATAGAGCAATCAATAGCGCTGTATCAACCAACGTTTACTATCTTATCTAAAAAGCTTAATGACTTTATTATTGAAGAAGAAGCACAAGAGATACAACGAGTGGAAAGTGACTTAGTTGTCGCGAATGTACCGAAAGAAATCTCTGAACGCATTGCACAATTAAGTACTATCTTCTCAGCATTAGATATAGCCGATATAGCTGACCAAGAAGGTAAAGATGTTGATGTTGTGGCTAACTTATACTTTAAACTGGGAGTTCGTTTAGAACTACATTGGTTCTTAGAACAAATTACTAGACAAGCTGTCGCTAATCATTGGCAAGCACTCGCTAGAGCATCCTTTAGAGAAGAACTTGACTGGCAACAGCGCTCGTTAACCGTGGTAGTTTTGGAGTGTGATTGCAATATTAAAGTTAAAGATCTTGATAAAATGCTTGATGCTTGGATAGCAACTAATGAGCAACCTATTAATCGTTGGAAACATATTTTAGCTGACTTTAAAGTAGGACAAACCCATGAGTTTGCAATGTTCTCAGTAGCATTAAGAGAATTAATGCTACTGAGCCTAAATTGTCAGCCAGTATCAAAATAATATAAGCTGCTCAATCTCACTTTTAATAAGGTGTTATTAATAATTAAAAGCAATTTTAAAAAGCTTGCTTAACTGATAAAATCCCCGCTTAACTGAGTAAAGTTAAGCGGGGATTTTTATTTCCAGCTATCAATACATGACTATTACCGATACCAGTAAGTTAGTGAACAAATATAAATGAGGTTAAATTTTAATAACACAGGTTTTTAGTTCCGGACAAAACCTAAGTACCTACATCCATGTAGGCAAGGCGCTTAATTGAGCAATAGCAGGCTATTGGGATTGAAAGCAACGACGTTATTGGAATATTTAGTCCATTTAGAATGTTCACATATTTGTTTGTATTGGTGTAACTAGAGGTTTTATGTTTTATCCTGCCATTCGTAAAGTACTGTTTCAATTTGATGCCGAGACAATCCATGAGTTAACAATCAAAGGCTTAAAAAATACGGGGTCAACACCGTTTAATGCTTTATATAAGCAACGCGTTACCAATAAGCCAGTAACAGTAATGGGAATTGATTTCCCTAATCCATTGGGCCTAGCTGCAGGTTTAGATAAAAATGGTGAATGTATTAACGCCTTTGCTGCGATGGGGTTTGGCTTTATTGAAGTAGGTACTGTAACGCCTCGTCCACAGCCAGGAAATCCTAAACCACGCATTTTCAGGCTACCTGAAGCTAATGCTGTTATTAACCGTATGGGTTTCAATAATAAAGGTGTTGATTACTTAGTGTCACAAGTAAGAGCGGCAAAATTTAGCGGTGTATTAGGCATTAATATTGGTAAAAACAAAGATACATCCGAAGAGAATGCTAAAGATGATTATATTCACTGTATGCGAAAAGTATATGATTTTGCCAGTTATATAACGATAAATATTTCGTCACCTAATACGCCAGGTTTACGTTCGTTACAATATGGCGATGCGTTAAATGAGTTGTTATCAGCACTAAAAGTTGAACAAGCAGAACTGGAAAAACAATATAACAAATATGTCCCTCTTGCTGTAAAAATAGCGCCAGACCTAACCGAAGATGAAGTTAACTCTATAGCCATAAGCTTAATCGATAATAATATAGATGGTGTTATTGCTACCAATACAACCTTATCTCGCGAAGGGGTTGAAGGGCTTGAACATGGTAGTGAGCAAGGTGGTTTAAGTGGCGCACCAGTTAAAGATAAAAGTACCGCTGTTATAAGTTTATTAGCAAAAGCATTAGATAATAAACTCCCGATAATAGGAGTAGGTGGTATTGCCTCGAGTCACGATGCAAATGAAAAGCTTATCGCTGGTGCTAGTTTAGTACAAGTATATACAGGTTTTATTTACCAAGGACCTCCTTTGGTGAAAGATATAGTAGATGGTTTACAGTCTACTTCTTAAACTTAAACAGTGATCTTATTCGCCATAATAGTGTTCAATTAAAACAAGTTTTATTAATCACTATTATGACGAGAGTTTATATTATAAAAATACATTTTGAATGCAAGTAGTTGGTATTAGCTATTTAAGGCGTCAGCTCTCAAGGGATATCAGGTGAATTTGAGGCTTGTAACGCCAGCAGAGTTTGAAACGGTATATGATATTCTTCATGAAAATGTTCTATGGCTTTCCCAGAAAAACATTATTCAATGGCCTCTAGATTGGCTTCAATCTAAACGGCAAGAGATTCAAGAGTCTATTGAATTTGGTACATATTACGCAATAGATATTGATGATGTAATAGCTGCTGTTGTTGAATTAAAGTCCGTTCCGGAGAATATATGGGCAAATGATAACTTACTGGCTATATATACCCGTTCCACCTGAAGAGGCATGGTTCAGCTGGAATTAGAAACGCCTTTAGGCAAAGCATTGATTGAAGATAATGGTTGTTCCCTTGTCGAAATCAATAACGAAGCATAAAGCGTTTATAAACCAGCCCCTTGGGGAAGGCTGAGCAAATCATACTCTTCGTTACATTGCTTTTTAAGGGAATAACCCTTAATAAAAAAATATGCCTTGATTATGAATCGTGTGGGTTTATTTTCAAAACTGAAGTAAACAGGGGTGAAATTGTTTTGGCTTTGTATGAGTATAAAATCAACAGCTAACCAGTAATCAATAGGATAAAAAAGTTGTTCTTGTTCATGCATTAAAACTATATTTATTTTCTAATAATTTAAGGAGTAATCAATGAAGCACATGATATCTAAAGTAATGTTTACAGGACTTATTTTAGCATCCACTCATCTTTACGCTGAAAACTATGACTTCAAATTTGGTTTATGGGAAACCACTTCTACCATCGAAATAATAGAGGTAGATGCACCTCCTGAAATTGAGAAAATGATACGAAGCATGTCAAACAAAACAATAAACAAGGAAACTGAATGCATTAAAGACCTTGCCACCATATTTGATTCTGAGCCTGATGATGTAGATGAATGTAAAACAACAATGAAACATATCAGCGCTAACAAGATGTCAGTTGAAACAATATGTACTGGCTCTGATGGAACCTCTAAGGTAGTTGGTGAAATCAATTTAAATGGAGAGACTTTCACCTCTTCGTTTAAAATGACGACCACTGACAATGGAATGAAAATGAAGATGAAAATAATTGGTAACGGAAAATACATAGGGGCTTGTAACTAAGCGCCATACAAGTTGCATAAACGGACGCATGACAGTTGTTCATTCTTTGTTATTTTCCGCTTAACGCTTGATAACTAACAAGGAAAATTTTAGTTGATAGTACATGAATGCGTATCATTTATACTGATAGATACAGGTAAAGTGTTATTAGAGCAGCGATCTTTAGTTGAGGGAAGTGGTGTTGGTTTAATCAATATTCCTGGTGGACATATAGAAACTGGAGAGGATCAAGTAGAAGCATTAGCGCGCGAATTAAATGAAGAATTAAATGTTAAGCTTGAGTCACATCAATTTCTTTGTTCCTTGTATTACCCTGCAACAGAACTTCAATTGATACATTACTATGTTGTTACGCAGTGGTCTGGTGTTATCAAAGCATTAGAAGCAGAGGCTGTTTATTGGCATGAGATAGCTGAGGCACCTTTAAAAGGTGAAACTGATAAAATTGCTTTATCCGAATATATTAGGTTATCAAATTGCGGTGCTATTACGTTTTGACATGAGACTTAAACGGATAGGAATCATCAAAGATAGAACGAGGTGAATATATATTGTTTTGCATTCATGTTCTCGATATGTCAAAGAATAAAACTTCCGACGCGTGAGGGCAAGAAAAAGTGAATAGCCAATGGTAAATGTATTGCCTTGTTCATAACATAGAAAAGTTAAGAAATAGCCTGCATTAAGGTGAAAAGCCTTGAATTCCCCCTCGAAAATCGCCTCAAAATCCGAAAATCAGTAGAAGGTCCTCTATCACTCCATGATCAATGATGTAAAAATAATAATCGCCAAAAACGTAAACGTTTTTGATTGTTAAAAGAAAACAATCCAGTTAGAGTATTTTGATTAAAAATAATTTAAAAACGAGTAATTCTACAGGCTCGTTGGTATTTTAGAGGTATTTTTGAATCACCGTAATAATGGAAGCAGGACTTCCGTATTCCGATGAAATGTAGAATCAATTGGAAGGACAGATACTTGTCATCTACAAAGGAAACATCGAGATTAACATCTCAAATATTTATGACTATAAACATTAATACCTTTACCAAACTGCAACACAATGGTGATCATATACATGTAGCTTTTTCGTCCCCGCAACGAGTGATGAGCTCGGCCATCTTGAACGGTGGCCTGATTAAAGCAGATCATATTGTGAATCGAAAAGTACCCCAGAATTCATCCTCTTGCGAGGCTCCGGATAGGAGCCTACTCGACTATGCCAATACTCAAGGCTGGCAAGGTAATGTTGTCGGCATGATGACAGCAGCATCGATGAAGTCGCTTTGTATTAAGCAGGCTTGTGTAGAAGGCGTTGATATTACAGTACTAGTCACGACAGGGATAAACAACGCTCGGCGTGCAGGAGATAAAGCTGACATACAGGAATTATTAGGCATAACAGAAGAGGTCGGTACCATTAACCTCATATTAATCTGCTCAGCTAGGTTATCGGATGCCGCCATGTTAGAAGCCGTCATGGTTGCTACAGAAGGCAAGGCCGCCGCCTTGCAGGATGCCGATGTTTTAAGTCCTGTATCTCGTCGATTAGCAACAGGAACTGGGACCGATGCTATTGCTGTTGTCAGTGGAGATGGCCCGCAAGAAATCGCATTTTGCGGTAAACATGTCTTGCTCGGCGAATGGATTGGACGCTTGGTTATAGCAGCAATTACTAGTTCATTAGCTGCATAGAATTAGTGGGTAGGCCTGTGAAACCTAAATAAGGAGTAGCTGAGAGTCAAACCAACTTCAGGTCATATAGCTTACTTAAACTTCATTTATATGGCGCTCCGGGGCACAATACCGCCTTAGGCTTCCCGTTTTTATTTTGCTCTAAATGACCGAATTTAGCCTAGCAAGTGTCCATTTGCTAACTGGCAGCTATCTGTAAAGCTGTCAATATATAAGAAGCCATACAAAAAGTTGACATACCTAAAAGGTTGAAGATAAATAGAATGCTAATTACACATGATAAAATTTATATTAATGGAAATTGGCTTCCCCCTGCTCAAGCAACTTACGCTACTGTTGTCAATTCTGCCAGCGAAGATGTTTTGGCATCAGCTTGTATGTGTTTTGGACTAGAGGTAGACCAAGCGGTAAATGCTGCCAATGCAGCTTTTGCATCATGGTCGATATTATGCTCAGAGGATAGAAAGGTTTATCTTGCGAAAGCCCAAAAGGAATTGGCTGAAAAGCTTGAAGAAATAGCATTACTTATTGCACAACTAAGAATAGGTCAAGTTCATATCAAAGGTAGTCATCTTAATCCCTTAGCCCCTTTTGGTGGTTTTAAACAATCAGGTAATGGTAGGGAACTTGGTAAATACGGTTTGCAAGAATCTTTAGAGTTCAAAGCAATTTTTAACTAATCTCAACTTTCATTCATCATTGAATATTTTTAATTTGCTAAGTATTAAAGGAACACACCATGTCATATATCACTTCTACTAAAAAACTATCCGCTGCTCATAGTGCTTACCAATATCCGTTGTTGATTAAAAGTTTACTGCTATCAGCCCAAAGCAGAAAATCAACGAAAGAAATTATTTATCGTGATCAATTCAGCATGGGTTACCCGACCTTTTTTGAACGTGTGCATCGCCTTGCTAATGTTTTGATTAATTCTGGTGTTAAACCAGGAGACACTATCGCTGTTTTAGATTGGGATAGTCATCGCTACCTTGAATGTTTTTATGCGATACCGATGATAGGTGCTGTGTTACATATGGTAAATGTGCGTCTTTCTCCAGAGCAAATTCTCTATACTATGAATCATGCTGAAGACAAGGTGGTGTTGATCCATAATGATTTTCTTCCATTAATAGAGCCATTAGACGAGCAACTTTACAGCGTTGATCGTTATATACAGCTGTCAGATAAGTCTGATGAAAACACTGAAACATCATTACCTTCAATGGGTGATTATGAAACCTTACTTGCAGAAGCAGAAAGTCACTATGATTTTTCTGATTTTGATGAAGACAGTGTTGCGACAACTTTCTACACCACGGGTACTACAGGCGATCCTAAAGGGGTTTTCTTTACCCATAAACAATTGGTGTTGCATACGCTAAATGAAATGGCAATGTTAGGCTGTTACGGTGAAAGCGGGCTACTTAGAGAAAATGACGTATACATGCCGGCAACGCCAATGTTTCATGTTCACGCTTGGGGGGTGCCTTATGTAGCTACTATGTTAGGGATTAAACAAGTGTACCCAGGTAAATACGAACCGGAATTAATGGTGCAGCTACAACAGAATGAAGGCGTTACTTTCTCTCATTGTGTGCCGACAGTATTACAACTACTTTTATCGTCTAAAGCAGCACAGAATATTAATTTTAACGGTTGGAAATTATTAACCGGTGGGGCAGCACCAACGCTTAATTTAGTGCGTCAAGCGGCAGAGAAGGGCATTGAAATATCTACCGGTTACGGTATGTCGGAAACCTGTCCATTACTAACCATTACTCGTTTGTCTGAAGCGGAAAGTTCATTGTCGTTGCTCGATCAAAGTGAGGCACGAATTCGTACTGGTTGTCCGGTAAATATGGTTAATCTTAAAATAATAGATAGTGAGGGAGAAGTTGTGTCACACGATGGTGAAAGTGTCGGTGAGGTTGTTGTTAGAGCGCCGTGGTTAACACAAAATTATTATCGCGACTCACAAAAAGGTGAAGAGTTATGGCAGGGGGAATGGCTACATACCGGTGATGTTGCCAGCATCTCTGAAGGTGGTATTGTGCAAATTAAAGATCGCATTAAAGATGTTATTAAAACTGGTGGCGAATGGGTTAGTTCATTAGACTTGGAAAACTTAATCAGTACACATCCCAATATTAATACTGTTGCTGTTGTCGGCGTGCCCGATGAGCAATGGGATGAACGACCTTGTGCTATGGTGGTGTTAAGTGATGACAGTGATAATTTTTCAGTCAATGTACTCAAAAACCACCTTCACCAATATGTCTTATCGGGACAGATAAATAAATGGGCAATTCCTTCTAGAATAGTGGTTGTTGAAGAAATCCCCAAAACGAGTGTTGGTAAAATAGATAAAAAACTTATTCGTTCACAATTGATAAATTAACTTTATAGAGTCAAGGCAGTTGAGGGGACAGAGTTAAAGACTTGGGTAATTACTTGATAGGGATATAAATTTGAACCATTATATATTTTAGAGTAAATGTTTTTAAGTAAACATTTTAAGTTGTATTGGGAGGATAGTGATGAGCAGTGAAACACATCAATACGCTAGCATTAATGATTGTATTTTACCTACTCAGGTATTAGCTATTTTGATGGATGTGGTAACCGAAAATTCTAACACTAGAGAGTTTGAAGTGCTTGAAGGTACAGGACTGCGTCCCAAAGATATTCGATTATCCACCAGTTTGATTAAATACCACCAAGTACAAAAAATCATTGGTAACGCACTGAAATATTGTCCTATTTCTGGGCTTGGCTTTGAAGTTGGTAAGCAGGAAAATCCCTCTACTTGGGGGTTGTTGGGCTTTGCTATGATGAGTGTTGCAACACTTGCCGATGCTTTAATTATTGCTAAACGTTATATGGCGGCAGGCCCCTCTTTAATTGATTTAGACTTTGAACATGATTCGAATAAAAATGAATTTTCTTTTCGGGCAAATACTATAAATGCTAATAACAATATGCTGCCATTTATAATGGAAGAATTATCATTGAGTATTACTTCTGTTTTTTCAATCATGCTCAATCAGCCTTTTAAATTTAACAAAGTTGAATTAAGTTATAACCGTCCTTCTTATGGACATTTATATGACCAATACTTAGGTTGCCCAATCGAGTATAACTGTGCATCCAATAATTTAACATTTGATGCCAAATATTTGGATTGTGAAATGGCGGCTTCAAATCCAATTAGTGCCGGCCTTGCTGAATCCTTATGCTCACAATCGATAGAGAAACAGCTACAAAAAGGCGATATAGGCAGTGATATCAAACGTATCTTAAGTCGTACACCTGGAGCATTCCCTACTATGGAATTAGTCGCGGAAGAGTTAGGCATGAGCCCGCGTTCATTACGGCGTAAATTAACTGAATTAGACAGCTCTTTTCAAGCTCTATTTGATGAAGTGCGTATGAAAATGGCAATACAATATTTACAAAACAGCGATACCACCCTTGATGATATTTCTGAATTAATTGGTTTTAGTGATTACAATAATTTTAGAAAAGCTTTTAAACGCTGGACTGGACACCCTCCAAGTTACTACCGTTCGTAATATTTATACTAGTCATAAAATTACAAGTAATTATTTGACTGACCGTCTTTGACCTTTTTAATGTCCGTTAATCGCCTTTCGCTGGTTCTAGCCAAAAGGCTACATTAAGAAAGCTTCGGTCATGAAGCATACGAGGGAGCCAGTGCTACTAAACTGGCAGCATAAAATAGCATATTGAGGAATTATAGATGTACAGGATTATTAAAAATATTTTACTTATGAGCAGTATTTATTGTTGTCATGTTATGGCTGCATCTAGCGGACAAAGCGAACAGTCATATTGGAAAATTCAGCCTGAAACTGCGAAAGAATTAGGATTGATGCAAGGGTATCCTCTCCAGTCTGGGCGCCAAATAACGACAAAAAATTTTGACAGAGGGGTCAATCCTCGCTGGTCATTTTTGCATATGACGGAGCTTTTCCCCCATGCGCGGATAGACCGGGCCGAAAATGCTATGCCATTGAAGTACAGCACGCCACCACTAAACGTCACTGATATTTTATTTTCCGCAGCAGACGGTAACAAACATCAGGTAAGCGATCTGCTTTATCATACTTCAACCGATAGCTTTCTGGTACTGCATAAGGGCTCGCTGATTCACGAGAGTTATTTTAATGGTATGAATGCTAATACTCCGCACTTGTTGATGTCGGTAACTAAAACCTTTACTGCTATGCTGGCGGGTATTTTGGTCGAGCTGGGTAAACTTGATCCAAAAAAACGGGTAACTGATTATTTACCTGAGTTAGGAAATACTGGCTTAACAGGCGCAACCGTTCAGCAAGTGCTAGATATGTCTGCGGCATTAAAGTACTCGGAGGATTACAAAGATCTTAATGCCGACGTATATATTGAAGGCTGTGTATTTTACTGGAGCACGCCACAGGGCTGCAAACCTGGACCAGATACCTTTGAAGCGTATATTCAGACGTTAAAAGAAAAAAGCCAGAGTAATGGCGAGAAGTTCCATTATCGCTCCGTGCTTACAAATGTTATAGCCATGCTGATTGAACGGACTTCAAGTGAACGTTTGGTTAGTTTGTTAAACAAGCATTTATGGCAAAAGCTGGGCATGGAAGATGATGGTTATTTTAATGTTGACAGTGTTGGTTTTGCCTTTGCTGGTGGCGGACTCAGTGCAACGGCAAGGGATACTATGCGTTTTGGCCTGATGCTGTTAAATAACGGTCGGCATAACGGAGAGCAAATCGTGCCGGAAGTCTGGATTAAAGATACTCGCTTTGCTAATGCTCTGACTAAAGATAACTTTGCAAAAGGTGAATACGCTGAGGTCATGCCTGGCTGGCATTACCGTAATCAGACCTGGGTTAAAGATAGTGAGCAGGGCGTTATGCTAGCCTTGGGGGTTCATGGTCAATTTATTTATGTTAACCAAAACACTCAGCTGGTGATCGTTAAGCAATCTAGTCAGCCAGAGGCGACAAACCTGACTATGTATTTAGACACCTTTGCCGCATTTGATGCGATTTCTCTGGCCTTACAAGCGACAAATTAATGTAAGTAGGTTTTAGCCAAGTTATTTTACTTTATTCAATAGTAAACTTTATTTGGGTATTGCTGATACCGATAAGAAAAGTATTCTCCACTGCACAAAGTGATAGTGGAGAATATTTTTTGCTGACATACTCAAAAACCAGTTACAATCTTTAATCCTACTGAAAAGTTCTTGCTAAAACGATTGGTTCAAATCATTAATTGTTAGCTATTCTGTTAAGTTTCACTGCTTTGATGCTCCTAGCTGAGTTAATAAATGTGCGCGTAACTCTAAAAAAATATTTCAAGCTTGTTAAATATTAAAAACTAATGTCCTTGCCATTTTTCCCAGTCAAATGGCCGGATCTAACCGCTTTTGTGTCCTATATGTAGATCGTTTCGCCATCACTAATTACTTATAATAATTACCCTGTTCAACGAGAAACTTTTTCCTGTAGGCACCTATGACAAAAATATCTTCTTTACCGTCGCAAAAATCTTTGGCTGCCTCGTTGGCTGGTCAAAATCACGCAGATACCTTGCACAATAGCGAAGATTTGGCACTTATTAAACGTCGCCATGCTAGTTTAGGTGGCTCAATATTGTTCTATAAAGAACCAGCGCATATTGTCCGAGGTGAAGGGATATGGTTATTTGACGATAACGATAAACGATATCTTGACTGCTATAACAATGTAGCATCTGTTGGTCATTGCCACCCTCGCGTAGTCGCAGCGTTGACTCAACAGTCCGCAACCTTAAATACTCATACTCGCTACCTGCATGAAAATGTGGTGAATTATACCGAACATCTACTCTCTACCTTTCCTGAAGAGCTCAATGTGGTAATGCTGACCTGTACAGGATCTGAGGCAAACGATCTGGCCATGCAACTAGCGCGTATGGTTTCTGGTAATCATGGTGCAGTGGTTATGGAAAACAGTTATCACGGTAATACTAGCCTTGTATCACAGCTATCTAGCTGCCTAAGTTCAGTAAATGAGCAGCCTGATTATGTCGCCAGTGTTGAGCCACCAAATAGTTATCGTGGCTCTTTTCGTATTGAGCAGGGATTAAGTGATAAACAGTTGTCCCAGAAGTACGCCAGTTTGGTAGAACAAGAAATTAAAATGTTGGAAAACAAGGGGCATGGCGTGGCTGCTTTTATCTGCGATACCATATTTGATACACAGGGAGCCTTGGCTGCGCCAAAGCATTACTTCAAGCAAGTTTATCAAAAAATTCGCGCTGCTGGTGGGTTGTGTATTGCCGATGAAGTGCAAGCAGGTTTCGGCCGTACAGGTAAAATGTGGGGCTTTGAACATTTCGATGTCGTACCGGATATTGTCACGTTAGGTAAACCCATGGGGGCAGGGCATCCTGTTGCCGGTTTGGTTACTACCCGTGCGATTGCTGATGAATTTGCTAAACATTCATTTTATTTTAATACCTTTGGCGGTAACCCTGTCTCAGCTCTGGTAGCTGACACCGTACTTTCCATCATAGAGCAAGAAAAACTGTCCGAAAATTGTGTACAAGTGTCAGTTTATTTGCGGAAAAAACTGCTGCTATTGCAGGATAAATATCCTTTGATTGGCAATATTCGTGGTTTGGGTATGTTTATCGGCATTGAATTGGTCAAAGATCGTCACACTCTAGAGCCCGCTCAAGAAGAAGCGCTGACTATTGGCGAACTGATGAAAAGTGAAGGCATATTGCTTGGCGTTACGGGTCGTTTTGGTAATGTCATTAAGGTACGCTCGCCTCTTATTTTTTCCAACGAAAATGCCGACGTGTTGATCGAAAAACTGGATAAGGCATTGCGTGAAGTTTCTTAGCTTTATCAACAATTAATACTCAATAGCTAGCGGTTACGCTAACACTGACCCGATCTTAAAAAGCTTTAAACATAACAGGAAGCATTATGACTGATTTTCATCAACTGATACCCGAACAACAAGCCCTTCGATTGGAAGTACTAGCTCGTGCGGCACTGCAACACTATGACATCAGTAATGATGCACAAATTAAATTGATTAAACATCGTGAAAATACGGTATTTGAAATTATTGACGGCAATGTGCGCTATGCCATGCGAATCCACAGGGCAAATTATCATTCTGATGCGGCACTATGTTCAGAATTGCAATGGATGACGGCCCTGAATGAATCTGTCTACCCTGTCTATACGCCAACAATTATACTTAGTCGTGATGGTAAACTCATGCAAGTTGTCAGTGTTGAAGGTGTGCCGGAGCCTCGCCAAATTGATATTTTGGCTTGGGTTAATGGCACGCCTATTGGCACCAATGAGGGGGGAGTAGCAGATGCTGCCGACGCAGTAAAAAACTATCATCAGGTTGGTGAACTGGTAGCGAAAATGCACAATTTCACCAAACAATGGCTTTTACCTGAAGGCTTTGAACGTCACGCTTGGGATGAAAATGCCTTTATAGGGGATCAGCCTTTATGGGGTAAATACTGGCAACTAAGCGCCCTTAACGATCAGCAGTGTGATCTCCTATTTAGAGCCGCTTATAAAGCGCAGAGTGATCTCGCTGAGTTTGGTAAGGGAGATGATCGCTATGGTTTGATCCATGCCGATTCACTTCCAGAAAATTTTCTGTTGGATAGCGATGGCTCTATTCGAGTTATCGATTTTGATGACGGTGGTTTTGGTTGGCATATGTTTGAATTTGCAACAGCATTGTTCTTTCATTTGGGAGGTGAACATTTCGATGATTTACTCAGTGCCATGGTTGAAGGTTACCGTCAACATAGAGAACTGTCTGATGAGCAACTCGGCAAGTTAACACTGTTTATGTTTCTGCGAGGGCTAACCTATCTTGGTTGGATTCATACTCGTAGGGATACGGAGACAGCTGTAGAACTTACTCCTTTTTTGGTCGAACAAGTACCGAAGTTGGCAGCAGCGTATATTACTGAATATTAACTATTACAACAAAGTCATAACTATTTAGTTATTGTCTAGAGCAAGAATAGCAAAGTGTGAATATCCTCAACTTTTAGGAGTAACCATTATGTTTGAACAACAATTTTCATCCAACAAGGCTATTTTTTCAGCGTGTTTGTTATCTTCAGCTGGAGCCCTCGTTTTCAACGCTTTTCCTCAAGTGTTAACCGCCATTGCTATTCGGTTCCAACTGGGGGAATCTCAGGTAGGTTCATTAATCAGCGCTTACATGGGCGCTTTTGCTTTATTAGCTTTATTTGCTCCTTTATGGATGAAAGCATTACCGTGGAAACCTACGGCTATTGTCGCTTATATAGTACTTGGAATCGGTGTTGTGGTGCTACAGCAAGGCGATATAGATCATGTTGGTACCGGCATGTTTATCATGGGTTTAGGAGCTAGTGTTTTATTTACCATTAGTGTCGGTGTTATATCAGCAGCTCGGGATCCTGATCGAGGTTTTGGCTTGAAATTAACCGCGGAGATGCTGCTCGGAGCCGTCTTGATTTTTATCGTCGCTAAATTAGTTGCAGAGCAATTTGGTTACAGTGGCTTTATTTACGGTCTTATGATTTTATACGCATTAACTGTTCCTGCTATTCTTTGGCTTCCTAATGAGGCTGGTTTGGCTGAAAATGAATTATTAGACCAATCATCAAACAAAGTGACAACTGCTATTTTTAACAGACAGGCGCTACTTGCGGCAATTTCCTTGTTTATTTTCTTCGGTGCCTACACAAGCATTTGGAGTTTTGCTGGACATATCGGTATAGAACAAGGCCTGAGTGAAGCTCAAATCAGTACCGTATTGACTTTTGCATTGCTCACAGGTTTACTCGGCGCTTTATTTTGTGCCTGGTTAGGTCAGCGTGTTGGTCATCTTAAACCTTTGTTGTTGGGTATGACATTAATGAATGTGTGCTTTTTTTCCTTGATATACAGTCAAGGTTTAATTTATTTTGCCATTGCAGTCTGCTGTATTAATGGTCTACTTCAATTTGTCGCGGCTTACCAAATGGGGCTGTTGGCTATGGTTGATCACAGTGGTCGTTACACTGCTATGATCGCTTTTATTTTAGCTTCTAGTGCTGCGTTGAGTGGGGATTTAATGGGGTCTTTAATTGAATCAGAAGGTCTGGCTAAAGCAATATTGGTAGCAATTATCGCCGTGATTGTTTCAATGATATTGACAGTGCTTGCACTGAAAAAAAAGAGCCTTCCATGCGGTAATGAAAATATAAATATACCCGCTATTTAAAGGTGAAAGCACTAAAATTACTATCTCCAGTCATCAACGCGTTGGTGACTGGGTCATTTTGATAGCTTGCTTGTAACCGTGAGTGAATCAACATAGCACTAATTTTGTAACGAATGACCGCATTTGACCTTTTTATTGTCCGCCTTGTCGCTAGTCTAAACGCAAATATCTCTCCACAATAATTGCTCTTTTTATGCTTTGTTAAAACCTTGATAGGAGAATGTAATGAGTGACATGAATGTAGTTGCACCAGAAGTTCAGAAGATCGTAGATGATTTATTCGACAACGCGCACAAGGCTGCGACAACCTTTAGTGGCTTTGAAAAAGATAGGGTTGAAGCAATTGTTAAAGCGGTGGCTGAAGCCGCTCAGGATAAAGCTGAATTTTATGCCGAGTGGGCGGTGCGCGAAACAGGTTTTGGCAATGTTGCCGACAAACACCAGAAAAATTTATTGAATTCGATTGGCCTGCTCGATGTACTTGATGTCGGTGATTATGTTGATTCTCAGGTTGACTATGCTAAAAAAATAGTCAGCTTTCCTAAACCTGCCGGCGTAGTTGTTGCGTTGGTGCCTTGTACCAATCCGGTTACGACGATCTATTACAAGGCCATTATCAGTCTGATGACTCGCAATTCGGTTATTCTCTGCCCTCATCCTGCGGCGAAAGGCTGCTGTGTGCACGCCGCAGAATATGTTGCCAAAATAGCGGAACGTGCTGGGGCCCCAAAAGGCGCTATTCAGGTGTTAACAGAGCCAAGTATTCCCTTGGTAAATCAACTGTTGCAATCGGACCGCACTAATGTGATCTTGGCAACAGGAGGACCCGCTATGGTGCGAGCCGCATACGGTTCTGGTAATCCAGCGGTAGGTGTAGGACCAGGCAATGTCGCCTGTTATGTTGATAAAACAGCGGATATTGTAACGGCGGGTGCTCAAGTTGTTTTTAGTAACAGCTTTGATCACAGCCTCCCTTGTACCTGTGAGTCTGTGGTTGTAGCAGATAAAGAAATCAGCGATCAGTTAAAGGTAGCCATGACAGACGCTAACGCTTACTTTGTTGCGGGAGAGGAAGAGCATAAACTGCGTCATTTTTTATTCCCTAATGGAGTTGCTTGCGTTGCGGCTCTAGGAAAGAGTGCCGACTGGATTGCCGAACAGGCAGGCTTTGATGTGCCGCAAGGCACCAAGTCACTGGTTATTGAGATTGATGAAATCAGCATTGAGGAGCCAGTTAGTAAGGAAAAGATGTTCCCTGTGTTGGGTTATATCACTGTCGACGGGGTTGATCAGGGAATTGCCACTACTTTGGCAATGTTGGAATTAATGGGCAAGGGGCATTCGGCGGTTATCCATGCTAATGATCCGACCGTTGTGGCGCGTTACGGTGCGGCATTACCTGTTTGTCGTATCGCTGTTAATACCCCAGGTGTGGTGGGCTCTGCTGGCATGACGACCAATCTGACTCAAGGGTCGGTGATCGGAACTGGTTTCTTTGGTAGAAGTTCAGTGGACGATAATGTCGGCCCTAAGCAATTAATCCAATGGACGCGTGTGGCTTACCATAAAGAACCTAATGTAGATATGGGGGATATGGGGGCTGCCCTGAAGACACTTTAATCCGTGTATAGTCTGTAGGTTGGTTAGCGCCATCCTACAGTATTTTATGCCATAACTGCTGTACTATTCTAGTGCCACTTGAAGTGTTAATTTCAGGTAATAAAAATTCACTTTATTCACCAAGTTAAAAACATACCTCAGAGGCACCAGCCTAAGAATTTATTCTCTAAGTTCTCTAACTTTATTTGATCAACCTCTTGACCTTATATGACCCAAAGCTTGACCGCACAGCGCCTTTTTATATTGTTTACTTAGTTGTTAAATAGGGAATAGCACATTAACAACATTTTTTTACTTGTCGTCATGGAGAAAAACTTATGAATTTACAAAAATTATTCGAACAGAAAGCTACTCAACAGGGTGACAACTTTGTACGTGGCGGCACTATTTTCGCGCAACCATCACAAAACGTAACTAAGAAGCCATTTGATTATTCAAAGGCACGTAAGTGGGCTCCCAATGCTGATTTTCAGGATATTGCGACTTTTTATCCATCGGAAGTTGAGAAGTTCGGTGTATTGCCACAGGAACAATTGCTAGCGTTGCATGAAAAATATTTTAACCTGTGGCAGGATAAAATGCCTACTTCGAAAAAACTACAGGACGAAGGTCGAAAAAACATGCTGTTTGGTATTTTCGGCTCTTATCAAAAAGACTGGGAAACACCCATATTGCCTTTTGCAGAGAATTGCCTTGATGGTCATTTAACTGATGTTGATGGCAATGAATATATTGATCTGCAATTTGGTGATACACCATCGATGTTTGGTCATGGCCCGTCAAATCCAGCGATTAAAGCCGCTGCGGATTCGTTAATGAATTACGGCATCGATCCCATGATGGGTACTAAAGAGCAATCAGTGGCCTGTAAAGAATTGGAAAAGCATTTTCAGTTGCCAGTGTGGATGCATGCGTTGACCGCTTCTGATGCTAACCGTTACATGTTAGCAATAGCCCGTTGTGTCACTAATCGTAAAAAAGTTGCCATCGCTAATTTTGCCTATCATGGCACGATTGACGAAACCCAGAAAATGAGCCCGGAAGCTGGTGTTATTGCCCGTTACAACGAAATGCCGCAATACCCAGGGGAAGTTGATCAAGGCACCAAGATTTTTACCTGGAATGATCTAGAATCTCTCGAAGAAGTACTAAAAGATCGTGATGTCGCCGTGGTAATTATGGAGCCTGTAATGTCTAATTTTGGTTGGGCATGGCCAGAAAATGATTGGCACGCCAAAGTACGTGAAATGACTCGTAAATACGGCACGTTGTTAGCCTATGACGAAACCCATACCCTTGGTCATGCGTGGAATGGCTCGGTCGGTCATCAGGGGATTACCGATTTTGATTTCTGGTGTTGTGGTAAGGCGATATCATCGGGTATTCCCGGTGCTGTGTTTGGTATGACTCGGGAAATAGCGGATGCTTGCGAAAGCTGGCAGAGCGAAGCGGGTTTCTTTGCTGGTGCTGGTCTTGGTTTTCTAGGTAATGCGTTAACAGGTAACACTATGTCTACCACTGCATTACGGGTTACTATGCAGGAAATTATGACACCAGAAGTCTTTGAGCCTTTATTAACGAAGTGTGAATTTATTCGTCAGGGCATGGAAGATACATTTGAAAAATATGGTGCGCCATTTCGTTCGGAAATGATGGGTAACCGTTTGTGCTTTCACTTTATAAAAGATCAAGCCACAGAGCCTTTAGCTGGTTTAACCCAAGTAGGTTTTGGTGGGCTTTTTGAGTTTGCTCATTCTTATATGTGGCATCATGGTCTGCTTATCATGCCGTTCTTTAATATGTTCTTAATTTGCCCGCAGCATAGTCAGCATGATCTAGACTGTTTTATGGGGGTGTTTGATGACATGATTGCTATCATCATGGGGCAAAAAGAAGGCTAGGCATTTCATAGTTTTCAATTTGGTTGCTCGGAGCGCTTTTCTGGGTAGCCATTTTTTATAATTGTTTTAATGAGGTACAAAACTAGCTGATGTCCGCGATAGAACTCAATTTAGCAGTAGTACCAAGGCCATATCTGCTGCGCAGGTTCCTGAGTGCAGTTTCGGATTGAAATTAATTCTTATGCGGAAATATAGCTAAGTGTATTAAAGAAAAATTATTGAGCAGTTATTGAGTGATATAATTTTTGCTTGCTAGCCAAAGTAGTGCCTCTGATTTTTTTGAAAAATATTTTTGTTCAATGCTTGGAGTTACATTTTGTAAAATATGATTCATTTGCTCTTGCTTAGCATTAATGATTTCATCACCTAATACTGTAGCTTCATGTTTTTGATTATTTTCGATACACCACTTTTGAAATTCTCGAATAATATTCTCTGTCTCAGGCGTTGCCAATTGCCAGTCTATCAATATAATTAAGCAAGCCCATTCTTCGCTAATTAAACGTTGAGCTTCACTTTTAAATTTTTTAATGGCTTCATTTGCACATTCTTCATTCCAAGCATCACAGAGAGTTACCTCTAACACTTTATCAAAGACTCGCATTGTATATTTGCCATGAGCTATCAAATTACTTACCTATGTTAATTAGGAATTAACTAAAGATCCCCTTTAAATTATTTAGGATATAACGCCCTTTAATTATAGTACTAAAGTTCATTAATTATGTGATTTTTAGGAATCTGATCATCTATTAGTGTTTTATGTATGAATAACTATTAAATTAGGTCGACGCCAAATTGTTGTGCGCTAACAACGGTTAATGGTGGGCGTTGGTTAAAACTTCAGGATAGGCTGCTTCGAGTTGTGCTGCTTGTTCAGGGCTATTGCAAGGGTATAAAGGAGAATCTGGACTCTTTGGCCCACATAGCTGAGCTGTATGGTATTCAATTGGTGTTAAGCACAAATCGTACTTAGTAAAAAATCACCAAATTGGCGTGTATAAATGTCGTTACCTCCTTGTGCATGATGGAAGTCGGTTAAGCCATAGCGTTTTCCTGCTTCAATAAAATGACGGTATAGCCGCTCTAGTGTTTGTTCATTGATCTCTGTGCCGAGAATTTCAGTCCACTCAGGCGCAAAATTGCGCGCCACCAGTCCAAGTGATACTGGTGCCTGCCGACAAAGTTGCCCAATCACATATGCCATTGGTAGTAACCAGTTCAGCAATGTGACCTAGTGCGGTTAATCGCTCTGCTGTGGTGTTAATTGCTGCAGCTACTTCAGTTGCTATTTCTCCATCACGTACACAGTCACGCAAACTCAAGGCAATTCTTAATTACTTGGGCGTAGGGCTTAATTGGCTCTGGAATTGGCATATACCGACCACCAATAACAATATTGATGTTTAAACATTTTATATCTATTGACTAATTATTAAATATTAAAACTGCTTGTGAGTTGATTTTTCTGATCGAATAATGACAAGTTACAGGTCTTTACCATTAAGAGAATAATCAAATTTTTAAATGCAATACCGTCTTCAGTCGCTCATGTATCAATGGAAGCTACGCGCAACATGTTGAGCAGGCTAAGCTATAATTTTATGGATATATTTTAAATTGCGGGCTGATAGTTAGTATAAGAAAGGTAAGTTAAACGACTACTTTTACTTAAGATGTACTAGGGTATTTGTTTTATGTTCGTTTGAAATTCAGGGGGGCTTTTTAAACTTAAAAAGCAAAGGCTAGGTGTATAGGTGTCACCTTCTCGGTCATATTCGGAATGTGGGTTTCAAATCCATGTTGGTGTATTGCATTGTCGTTATAAAAAGCAGGATAGTGAGTTCAGGTTACTAAGAGCAGTGATGAAGTTTAAAAAAAATAACTAAGCAATCACACTTAATTCACTATGAGGAAGTTCAATAGCGAACTGGAGAAAAATATGACTAAGCACACATTTAACAAAACAACGGTAGCGATTTCAATTGCGATGATCTTGACATCAGGTTTTACAAGTGCACAACAAATTGATGACAAGACAGTAGAAACAGAACCGCAAGCTCGTAAATTTGAAGTGATTGAAGTGAGAGCGCAAAAACGTACCCAAAATATCAATTCGGTAGGAGTTAGTGTTAGTGCTTTTTCAGAAAAGCAACTTGAAGCTTTGGGTATTGATGAGGCCACCGATGTACTTAATTTTACGCCGGGAGCAACCATGACAGAAACTGGCGTTACTGGTGTGCCAGTTTATACTATTCGTGGTGTTGGTTTTGATGATTATAATACTAACAGCAGCTCAACCGTGGGTATTAACGTTGATGATGTGGCAGTGCCTTATCCAACAATGACTCGTGGTCCACAATTTGATATGTCAAATGTTGAAATATTAAAAGGCCCTCAAGGTACTTTATATGGGCTAAATACGACAGGTGGTGCCATTAATTTTTATACCAATGCTCCTATCGACAGTTTAGAAGCAGGCATTAAAGTACGTATTAATAGTGACAGTGTCTTTGGTACAGAAGGCTTTATCACAGGTAATATTGTAGAGGATTTAGACGGACGTTTCGCTTATTTTATCGAAAAGGGCAGCAAAGGTTGGCAGGACAATGCGGCTGTAAATGGCGAAGGGCAGACCAATGGTGAAATTGACAAAGTTGCCTTTAGAGTTAAGTTTAATTGGCTGTTAAGTGATGAGTTAGATGCTGCCATAAAACTAAATTACTACGATGATCAAAGTGATAATTTTGTTCCTCAATATCTGACTTTTCTTCCTGTCGTACCTGCGTTCGATGAAAGTCAGGCTGCAATTAATGATTATATAAAGCAGCAAATTACTGATGCAGGCGTACCTGATACTAATAACCCGAATAGCGCCTCATGGAATCCAGAGGGCAATGGAGGTCGTGATAATCAAGGATTGGAGGCATCGCTTAAATTAAATTTTTATATGGATGATATGACCTTAACGTCGATTTCTGCGATTAACAACTTTGAGCGTAATGAAGCGAACGAATGGGATGGTGTGGCCGTTTCAAATTTTGATCAACATAACATTAGTGATATCGAAGCATTTAGTCAGGAATTACGATTAACTTCTGAATGGGATAATGGTTTTAACTGGATTGCAGGCTTATATTACGCAAAAGACACTGTTAAAGAAGACTCTACGGGAAGGGGGCCTTATTCAACTGCAGGTTTATTTGTTTTACCTGAATGGTTACCGGGTTTTGGTTTCCCAGAAGGAGAATATACGATAGAGGACGTGCAAGACATAGGGTTAGCTTTTGACAGGTTTAGTACCCAATATAAACAAAAATCGACAACCAAAGCACTATTTTTACACACTGAATATGATGTAACAGAAGACGTGCAATTAACGTTTGGATTGCGCTATACCAAAGACGAGCGTGAAATTATTGACTCTTGTACTTATGATGTTGATGGTACTCTGTCTGGGTTCTTTATGTGGGGCTTATTTGAGGGGACCGTCCCTTATGAACAAGGTGATTGTGTTTCAATTAACCCGGCAACTTTTACGTCAGAACCTTTTAATAAAACACTATCTACCTCAAATACTTCAGGCAAATTGGGACTAAATTGGGCGGTATCTGATGATGTGTTTTTATATGGTAATGTCTCAACGGGTTATAAATCTGGTGGATTTGGCGCTCCGGCAGCTTCGACTTGGGATTCTCTAGAGTCTTATGAGAATGAAGAAGTTATTTCTTATGAGTTAGGAATAAAGTCGTCATTGTTTGATCGAGCCGTGCAGTTTAATGCGGCAATATTTCGATATGATTACGATAATAAACAAGTTTCGGCTTTTGTTTCAGATCCAGTTTTTGGCACCTTAACTAAAATTATTAATGCACCTAAGTCTGAAATAAATGGCGCTGAAATGGAGGTGAATTGGTACCCTAGTGATGGTGCCGTAGTTCGCTTTACTTCTTCATTTTTGGATACCGAATACATAGAATTCGAATCATTAACTTTTGGCAGCGATGTTGTTAAAAATCTTGCTGGAGAACGTTTGCAAAATACGCCTGAGTGGCAACACAACTTTTTGATGCACAAAGACATTGAATTAAATGAAGATATGTATATGTTTGTTGGTGGCGATATCAATTACAGTAGTGAATACAATGCGTTGGTTGGAAATGATCCTAGGTTCATCATTGACAGCTATACCAGTGTGAATTTACGTACAGGTATTGCTTCAACTGATGATTCATGGCAAATATCATTTTGGTTAAATAATGCCTTAGATAAAGAGTATGCAACATCACGAGTGGCAGCTAATGATTCAACTTCCAATATTCTGGCTAGAGAACGTCGATTTGGTCTAACGTTTACCTACAACTGGAGTGAATAACGGTTTATAGCTGATATTTTTTGACTATATTTTTAAGCCGTATCCCATAAAGATACGGCCTTTTTGTCTGCCCAGAGAAGCTAGTAATTTAATCTGCTAGAATCCTATTTAGAAATTAAAACTCTTAATAGAGAGCACGGTGCAGACTCTTTATATTCTGGATAAGCGAAATTAAGTTGTATTGGGGGCGTTTGCGCCTTAGAGCATATGGTCAAAAAATGATTTTCTATCAAGCTTTGGGTCGGATAGACGACACCTGTTACCAGGTGTCGTCCTCATAAGTACGGTTATGGGGCGCGCCCCATAACCGTACGTGCAACTTTCACTGCATACGGCTCAAGCCTCCACAAAGGCTATAAGGTTATCCACCAACCTTTTTCTGGTTGATTTTGCAATACACATCTGAAGCTTTAATACTTGCTGCTCGACGGCTTTCCAGTTGATGGATTGCCACTGAGTGCCGTAAGAAGAGGCACTAACTTCATTCGAAATCATCATTTGCGTTTCTTCTTGAATAAAGTTCTTCAAATTTTCTTGCAACGGGAGACCAGCTGGAAGTGGGCTCACTTTCGTGTCAGACATCAGCCTGTATC
>MAAC01009834.1_pt1 | contig 56926 bp, 54 predicted proteins | sample 1115981 | NCBI WGS metagenome assembly MAAC01 (sample SAMN04961126, study PRJNA320927) | seawater metagenome | isolation source: sample BD02T64 sea water enriched with oil for 64 days | place: USA:Gulf of Mexico | collected 2013-07-27 | reverse complement strand
TCTATAATACGATTCGACGACATAGTTCTAATAACTACCGAAGCCCCAATGATGTTGAACAACAATATTATGAAAAGTGCGCCTAAAATAGTGTCTACTTTTCGTGGGTAACATCAATGAATAATTTATGATAAGACAGAAAGTTGGTGATTTCTTAGAAGTATACTTTGAAGGTAATTATTACTATGTCGTTGTCTTAACAAAAATAGTGAGGTTTGGGGGAAATATTGTTTTTGCTTTTCATACTGACGGGAAAAAGAAAGATGCTACTAAATTACTACACAGTAAAAAATTATTAGGCTTCAATATCTGTACAGATTTACTGCTCGCAAAAAAACAAGGCGATGTTTCGAGAGTAATAAAGTTAGATGATGTGTCAAGATTTTGGATGTCAAAGTATGCTAAAGCCGATCACTCTCTAGTGCAAAGAGGTGAAAGAGCCGAGAGGTGGTATATTTACGATGTAAATGACTGGGGGAATTGTCTTAAAATTAAAAAATTGATGACAAAAAAATATAAAATGGCAATGGATATGTCTTTATGCAGTTTTGATGTAACAGCTGATAAAATATTATCAAAATACACCCCCGATCAAAATGAATTTTTGTAGTATAAGCCATCTAACAGAAAAAATAACAGCGACCGCGCAAAGAGCCGCGCGGCTCGTTACTTAGGCGTTAGCTTTATGAATAAATGTCCTCATTGCGACCAACCAAGCATAAAAACTTGGAAGAAAGTAAATGCTACAAAAGCATTTCCAGTTAAATGCGCCAAGTTTAAACAGCTTTCTTTCTTGCCCGCATGGTGGCACTTTGGTTCAGCTATCTCTTTTGAGGTTGTATTTTGGGGTAGTGTTATAGCTGCATTAGGTTTATTAAGTTATTTTCCTTTGCTACTTTTTCCTGTAGTTATTTTAGTGGTATTTACAGGTGGAAAAAGATTATCACTCATTCCGACTAATCAGCGCGAAGTGAGAGCGGAAAGAAAAAAATGCTCATACTATTATCGGCAGTTATATTGCTAGTATTTTTGTTAAGCCTAGTTTAACTAGTGCAAAAAGCTAGCAAAAACATCAAGTTGCGCTAGAAAAAACACGCTGCCTGGGACGCGGAAAAAGACCTGCGCCCCTTATGTAAAACGTTAGGTATCTGCGCTATAAGTGCCTACATTGAACAAATATAAACCTAAAGGAGAATCTATTTTGATAAAAACTTCAGTAAGTATTGATGTTTCAAGCTTGAAAAAGGCAGAGGTTTTTTATGTTGAGGCGATTGGTTGCAAGAAAGTACGCGACCAAGGCTCGAGCATGGTTGTTCTTTCAGTCGAAAACTCAGATATATATTTGTAAGAAAAAGCAGTAGGAACAAAGCCTCTTAAGTCCAGTGACGTTGTTCGAAATTATCAGCGTCACTGGACACCCGTTCACCTGGATTTTCTATGCGAAAACGTTGGTGAAATGGTATCGAAAATACTAGAGCATGGAGGCTTACACGAAGGGGGAGAAAGTGGTGAGTGGGGTTCTATTGCTTATTGTGTAGATCCTTTTGGTAACGGGTTTTGTGTAATCAATGAATAAAATAGCAACCGTGCTATTTGTTTTAAAGTAAACGCAATTATTTATGGTCTGAAGACACACCTAAGGAAGCACTGATCAACCCATCTATTTAATAGATTCAAAAAATAACCCACTGCCGATGCCATTAATACGACAATACTTCGCGCTCTTTGCGCTTGCTATCCGGCTTTTGGCGGATAACAAGCGCACCTATCTTAGGTCAGCAGGAATTTCTTGCTCACCATAAGGTTGGTAAACCCGGCCAACACATGCAGGCGGTTGGTATTTTTGGCCAGTCCCCGATAGCGTACTTTGTCGTAACCGAAGACTCTTTTAATATAGCGGAAGGGGTGCTCAACCTTGGCCCGTATTTGGGCTTTTTTAAACTCGGCTTTTGCAGCTTCACTGTTCTTTACCAGTAAGCGACGTGTGCCGGGACGCAGGGCAATAAACCAATCGACATTGCGATGCTTGTGTTCCTCGCGCTTTTCAATACCCCGATAGCCGGCATCACCCCAGACACATTCTTCCTTTCCGTGAAGCAGTTTATCTGCCTGTGTGATGTCGTGGACATTCGCTGAGGTGGTCGCAATACTGTGAATCAAGCCCAGGGCATCATCCACACCAATGTGCAGTTTCATACCAAAGTGCCAGCTATTGCCCTTCTTTGTCTGATGCATCTCGGGATCACGTTGGCGGGCTTTGTTTTTGGTGGAGGTCGGTGCAGAGATAATACTGGCATCCACAATACTGCCTTCACGCAAAATCAGACCCTGATTTTTCAAGTATTTATTGATTTCATTAAACAGCTTTTCGCCGAGCTGGTGTCGCTCCAGGAGGTGCCGAAAATTCAGAATGGTGCTTTCATCGGGCAGGCGATCACTCAAGCGTAAACCGGCAAAGCGCCGCATCGATTCAATCTCATACAGCGAGTCTTCCATCGCCGGATCACTCAAGTTATAAAATAACTGCATGCAATGGATACGCAACATCGTGGGCAACGGATAGGGCTGGCGGCCCTGACCATTTTGGGGGTAGTGGGGTTTGATTTTCTTTTCCAGATTTTCCCATGGAATCAGTTGATTCATCTGCGCCAAAAACTTTTCTCTGCGTGTTATGCGGCGCTTCTGAGTATATTCGGCTTCGGCAAAGCTGATTTGATCCATGGTCTTGTCTCGGAGAAGGATTAACTCATTTTAATTGATTTCGGGGGCTTATTCAGAGTTTCCCTAAGACATAAATAGGGGCCAGGCCAAGAACAAACCGGCTTGCAACTAGCTATTCATAATGTAATGCCCCATCGAGCTCGTTTGAACGGCTTTGTGGCAGAAATATTATGGAAATACAAAGAACATCAATTCAATCAGCAAGAGTCCAATTCCTATGCTCGACCCTACGACCGTTAAAATAATCAAAGCTACCGTGCCAGCACTACAAACTCACGCTAATGCCATTACAGAACATTTTTACCCTTTACTGTTTGCACAACACACTGAAGTACTCCCTTATTTCAATCAAACGAACCAGGCCAAAGGCACTCAACCGAAGGCGTTAGCAAATGCAGTACTGGCCTATGGCGCCAATATCGACCAGTTGGGAAAGTTAAGTGACGCTGTCACCAAGATTGTCCACAAACACGTCTCTTTGGGCATTGCTCCCGAACAATACGACGCAGTGGGCTCCTGCCTACTACAGGCCATTAAAGCCGTCTTGGGCGAGGCGGCAACTGATGAAGTAATCAATGCCTGGGCATTAGCTTACGGCCAGTTAGCCCAAATTCTCATTAAGGCTGAAGAATCGGTATACCTTAATAATGAACAGCAGCCTGGTGGCTGGCGTGGTGAGCGGGAATTTATCTTAGCCAGGCGGGTCGACGAAAGTGCTGTGATTACGTCTTTTTATTTGGAACCGGCTGATGGAAAGGCGCTGCCACTATTTGAAGCCGGCCAATTTCTCACCATCGTGTTGGATGATGCCAATGGTCTTTGCGCGCGCCGGAACTACAGCTTGTCTGATGCTCCCGGTAAGCGCTACCTGAGGATTAGTGTCAAGCGAGAACCTCAAGGTGCCGTGTCAAACCGCCTACACGACCACTTAAACCCAGGAGACAGCGTCAACGTACTTCCGCCTTGCGGGGATTTCACATTGATTAGGAATGAACGTCCCCTGGTACTACTCACGGGAGGAGTAGGCATCACGCCCGCAATTAGCATGCTCAATGTGGAGGCTGGCTCGGGCCGAGATATTCGGTTTATACATGCGGCCCAAAATACCCATGCCCATGTCTTTAAAGCACATGTCGACCAGCTCGCTGAAACCCATGAAAATGTTTCGGCTTATTACGTCTACAGCGACCCAACGCAACAATGCAGACCACATGCTACTGGCTACATAAGCAAAGAGTTAATTGCCAAGCAGATACCGGACAACCGAGATGTGGAATTCTATTTCCTGGGTCCAAAGCCATTTATGGTTGCCGCATTAAAAATTGCCAGACAACTTGGGATTCCAGAAAAACAGATTCATTATGAATTTTTTGGCCCGGCGGAAGCCTTGAACGCCTAGATATTTGCTGCGTATCGATAAATTTAAAAATCATAGACCAGCGTCTTGTTTTGTCCGAGTGGAATGACGCTAAGTTAAGCGATATAACAAGAAAAAGGCAATCGCAACAAGAACCGTGGATACATTGGATTATGAGCATCTATATATGATGTTGCGTCAGAAAATGCCTCAATTAGATCAATTCATCGGGAATATTGATAATTTTGTATAGCTCATTGGGGTATATCTAATGATACGTTACAAAGGTAAGTACGCTGGGTGGTCTTAGGCTGAGGTTATGGTGGGCAAGGTCAAGTTTTGAGATGGTATCGTTACAAGGAAAAATACACTTCAATAAAACAATGAGTTACGTTCAGGAATCTATTGAGTGGGAGTGACTGGAAATGCGATGACTGGCAATTGGTTTTGGGGAACATGGTTGGTTGGATTCGTTTAACGTAACTGTTGGACAGATGAAATTGCTTGCCAAAAGGTTTGCCGCATTTGGTTCTACTAGTTTTTCTTTGCCCATTCGATAAACCGATCAATCAGTTGTTTGCGGGGCGTAGTTGCAAGGCTGACGGCGAAGAATGCCCGCCCCGGTATGGAAACGTCGGATACGCGCTGCAATAGTCCCATTTTAAGTTCTCGCTCAACAAGCACACTACTGGCCAGCGCGATGCCTTGACCAGCAATCGCTGCCTCGATTGCCATGTGCTCTTCACTGAGTGTTGATCCACGTCCCGGGTCGATCGTCTCAGCGCGCTGATCAATCAGTCGTGCCATCGCCTGCCAACTCGTCCAGCTAGGTGCATCCGGGTCATCCTGCTGCTTCCAGCGAAAATGTAGCAACGGGAGCTTTGAAATCACTTCTACCCAATCCTTTGCTGGCCAGTTCTCAAGCAATCGGGGGCTGCACACTGGCAGGAAATGATCCTCAAATAGTGCCACAGCATCTAAATTAGACGGCGGTTTTTTAGCGTAACGAATGGCCATGTCGATCTCGCCGCCACGCAAATCTACGACCTGTTCAGTGGCGATTAACTCTAGACTTAAGTTTGGATGCTGTTCGTTCCAGTCCCCCAATCGGGGCAGTAACCACCGGCTCGCAAAGCCTGTCGTCGTTGAAACTCGTAGCGGTGCGTTTTCCGCTTCATCTGATAGCGCAGCAACGGTAGTGGTAAACGAATCGAATCCATCCCTCAGTACCGGGAATAGCTGAGAACCTGCTGGCGTCAGGCTGATCGGACGCGGGCGTCGTCGGAACAGTTGCTGGCCCGTGAGTTGTTCTAACAACTTAATCTGATGGCTGACTGCGGTGGGCGTCACGCAGAGTTCTTCGGCAGCGGCTTTAAAGCTTAAATGCCGGGCTGCAGTCTCAAACGCTCTAAGCGCATTTAGCGGTGGGAGTTTTCTCATAGTCGACATCTAGTTGAGTTAAATTCATCCAATAGCTGAGGTATTACTGTTCGCTAACCCCCATTATCGTGCCTATTATTCGCCCATCGCAAGAACTCATCTCACAACTTAGATGAGTTTAGATAATCCTCTGAGTCACCGAACCAACGAAAAAAGGGCGAACGTATGAAAACAAATAGCGCGATTTCTAAGCCAACGTTGCTGCACATTGACTCTAGCGCCCGAGTCACCCGTTCTCATTCCCGACGACTATCGAAGGCTTTCGTAGAAGCGTGGTCGGCCCGTACACCGGATACATATGTTATTCGCAGAGATTTGGGCATCAACCCGCCGCCGGCAATCAATGAGCAGTGGATTGCATCGGCGTTTACGGCCGAGGCCGAGCGTAGCGCCGAGTTGAAGGCCGCCTTGTCAGTTTCCGACACCTACATCAATGAACTGGTGCAGGCCGACGTCATTGTCATGGGTGCACCAATGTACAACTACGGAATGCCGGCGGTGCTAAAAGCCTGGTTCGATCAGGTAGTACGGGTCGACCGCACCTTTAATTTTGACCCCAGCCAGGACACTTGGCCCCTCTCCCCAATCCTGACCGGAAAAACGCTAATTATCCTGAGCTCACGCGGTGAGTTTGGCTTCGAACGGGGCGGAATTCGAGAAGACTGGAACCACCTGGAAACACACATTCGCACGCTCCAACACTATCTCGGCGTTGAGACCTCACACTTCATCGCCGTAGAATATCAAGAGTTCGGTGACCAGCGTCATTCGGATTCTGTGGCACGCGCTGACGGCAAGTTGAAAGCGCTCGTGGAGCGACTCACCGCCGATCAGAAACGCCAAAGCGCATAACTAACTAGACAGAAAACCAATAATTAGTGCAACTACATACGTCAACGACCATGATGCTATCGCCCGGGTCGTTCAGCACGATATCGATGGCGCCAGATCCGATATGAACGCGCAAAATGAGCAAATCAGGCTTGCCAACATATAGCTAACTATACAGGTAAGCCTTACCTGTATAGTTCCTAAGCAAAGTATCATCGTAAATTTTTAATTATTTTTGAACATGGTATTTTTCATGGTAGGGACACCATCGAGCAGCTCAAGACCCGCGCCGTTGTTGGGTTATATCGGCTTATTGATAATCGAGCGGAAAGTGTCTTGCACATGAGCAGAAGGGAGTTATGGCTGTCTACAACAAGGCCGAATACCGCGAACAGCGTACAGCGATGTTACAAGACTGGGCTGGCATGATTGATGAGTGGGCTATAGGAAATCAGTAATAGTGCCTGGGCGGGCAGGTTGTGACGCAGACTGCTTTTTCGATTTAATCCATTCTTCCACTTCAGCCAGGTCCCAGGCGACGTTACGACTTGTCAGTGCAATCCTAGATGGGAAGTCTCCACGCTTTTCCATGTTAAAGATAGCGCGGTCCGACAGCGGAATCATAGGCAATATGCCTTTCGGAGCTCGGTTGTGTGATAGGACGAACATTAGCATGGCCCCAATTCTTTTGATAAAACAGAATGTTTAGCAGGGGGATAAAACCAGAGTCTGCTGAATAAAAATGGGTGAATGAAGAATAGCTTTGGTACAGATAAAGTAAGTCGATAAAAAAATCCAGACAAGGCCGGCCAGTATTTTATGTTTAATACATTTGTCGTCGAGCAGCTGCGAAATTAACCCAACACGAAAAATAAACCGAAGATTGGCCAGGTTAAATTAAAAAAACTGACTACAGTAGTAGTTGTTGTTGTAGTTGTAGTAGTGATTATAAGAATACAACTACTACTACCGCTACAATAAATACCGACAGTGAGAAAATTGTTTATTAGGAAAACAGTAAGGCATTAATTTATCCAGCTCACCTGGCATCAGAGTAAAGGGGAGGGCAGATAGCCTCCATCTGCCCTAGCGGCGTGCAACAAAAGACAGAAACCGCTTAAGAAAAAGAAAACTCGCGAATCCCTGAGAATAAATAAAGATAATTAGTTTCCGCCTCTACCCAGAAAGATAGTTGCCTAAAACTTATCAGGTTGGTTCTGAGTACTGGTTCCATTGGAATCAGTACGATTCACTTTGTTGTCAGGTATTTCGCAAGATTTTTGTCTGTGGTTACACTGGAACCACCCACCGTTTAGCGTTTTTTTGTCACGTCCCATGACAGGCTTTCAGCCTGGCGAGGGACTTGAACCGTACGCAGCCCTCGTCACTGGTAAGCGAAGCGGGGTAGTGACGAGGGCCACGGAGCCCCGAACTATCACGCCTTGCGATCGAATTGATGGGTTCGTCGCGAGTTTGCTCTAGCTATACTCGCGCCATCGACTAAAGAACACGGTTCGTTCGCGGCCACAGCGGTAATGTGGATGAGGGGCTTCGCCCTCGCCATCGTAAATGGCAGAAACGAAAACCAGCGTCAGCAGAGCTTTAAGGACGCGTCAGCTTCAGGCTGTTAGCTCATCGTTAAACATCAGGCCAACAGCGCCTATCTTTCAATCCGGCAATCGCCACTTCAATAAAGTGCTGATCTTTCAGCACGCTTCACGCACTGCCGTGCCAGTCACGGTTTCTTTTTCTTTTAACCCAGCGGATCAATGGTTCCGCATTACTCAAAGGAGGTGAATAACTCACCATTAGAAAGGCTCAGTTGTTGAGTTCATTGGATTTGGTAGTGCCATCTTCATCAGATCAGGCATCTCAAATCGAACGGGAGTTGTGTCCCGAGACCTTTCCGCTTTGGCGGACCCAGTCAGGCTACGAGCCTGTGGTTGGTCACAAACACTTACCAGATAGGAAAATACACATGCGCGATTTGAACTACCAATTGAAACAACTGTGTCATCGAAACCGCGATGGCAGTTACAGCACACAAGCGAATCGACAGCGGATGCTTAATCAAATTGCCAGTCAGTTACATGAAATGGGCTACCGCCGAATGAGCAGCCACTCGCTAAAGCCCAAGCATGTCGATGCCCTGGTGAAGCGTTGGTTCTCAGAGGGTATGTCGGCAGGCACCATTAAAAACCGTATGAATTGCTTACGCTGGTGGGCTGCAAAAGTTGATCGGCGCAATGTCGTTGCGCGCTCGAATGATTTTTACGGCATAGCGGATCGTCAGTTCGTGAGTAATAGCTCCAGGGCCGTGACACTTGAAAATCAGCACTTACTTGCCGTCAAGGATGACTACGTTCGCATGAGCCTGGAATTACAACAGGCTTTTGGCTTGCGCCGGGAAGAGGCCATCAAGTTCAAACCCAGCTTTGCCGATAAAGGCGACCATATCGTATTGAAAGACAGTTGGACAAAAGGCGGTAAGGCAAGGGTGGTTCCACTGTACACAGTCAGGCAGCGAGAGGTGCTTGATCGAGCCCATCGACTCGCTGGAACCGGTTCGCTGATTCCGAGCCACAAACAATATGTGCAGCAACTGCGAGTCTATGAGCGCCATACAACACAAGCGGGACTGTCTCGCCTTCATGGTTTGCGTCATGCCTACGCGCAATGGCGTTATCAGGAACTGACAGGCTGGCTCTCACCGGCAGCCGGTGGCCCGGTCTCCAGCTTGTTGAGCCCTCAGCAAAAACAACAAGACCACCAGGCGCGGCTGATGGTCAGTCAGGAGTTGGGGCACAGTCGTGAGCAGATATCCGCTGTTTATTTAGGCCGGTAAGACAGAAAGCGGAACAGGCGTTGACAGAGTTTTGCATTCACGGCGAATCATTCCGCATTCATGATCGGACTTAATCCAGTTACCGGTTTCACACCATGTTGCCCGTATTGCGCGTGCCGAAAAACTATTTCCTCACCATTGCTCTGATTGCAGGTCTGTCCAGTATTAGTCGGGCCGAGACGGCTGATAGGAATGCCCCCACCAAAACCTTCAAGGCTCCCACCAAAGCGCTAATGAATCAGCAGGTGGCGCGTTATTCCATCCTACGCCCGCATCTAATAGCGGGTCAGCAAGACTTACTGTCGGTTGCCAAAGCACTGCGTGTGCCGAATGAAATAAGCACTGTCGGTGGTGCTCTGGAATGGGTGATTAAAGATTCAGGCTATCGCCTGGCGTCCCTCTATCAACTCACAAAGGATGTGAAGGATATGTTGCAGCTGCCACTGCCAAAAGCCCATCGACAATTCCAGGCCTTGCCGCTAAGGGATGTGATTTTATTGTTGGTCGGCTCTTCCTTTGTACTAGTGCATGACCCCGTACATCGGCTGCTCGCTTTCGAGCGCTGCTATGAGAGTGCCGGTCATCAAGAGCTGAACGTCACGGCAGAAAATAAAAAGAATAAAAAGGGGAGCCCCGAATGAACATCGCCATCGCTCTGTTTATTTTGATGGGTGCAATGACCTTTGGTGTCTCTCAACAGGCGGTGAATGAGATGCCGTTAAAGCCACTTGAAAACGAGGCGGCTCAGGCCTTACCAAAAATAGCGGAAAAGAATGTCATCGTTTGCCATCAGCATGACGCGCAGTTTATTGAGCGTGATCTTACTTCGCCTGCTATAGGCGGGGCTTTAGTGAATGAGTAGTCAGCGAGTAAGCGCCATTGCTTGTTCTTTTATCACGGCTTTAATGTTGGGAGCGAGTTGGCCCTCAATGGCTCAAAGTGATATTGGCACTGAACAACAACGCTTGAATCCTGAGTCAGTAACAACCGGAAATACAATATTCAGCACTAGCGATTCAGTCCGCGCCGAACACTGGGGTCTGAGTGGTGAGGACTGGCAGCGGTATCAGCGGCTTATGCAAGGCGTGCGGGGTAGCGTCAGTCCCTCTACCTTATCGCCACTTGAGGTTCTGGGTATTCATGCACGCAACGCGGGAGAGCGACGCCGCTACGCCGAGCAATGGGCGCTGATGATGCGCGAGGATGCCGAGCGTATTTTGGCTTTTCAGCATGCCTATGATGAGGCGCAACAGCGCCTTTTTCCGCAGGCGCAATTAATTGATGCCGTGAAACTGGCAGTACACCAAACACAGAAAAAACCAAGCTCGGACAGGGTTCTGAACTCTGCTGATCGTCTACTGTTTTTTACCACGATGGAATGTATTGCCTGTGATGTCATCCTCGATCGTCTACTTGGCAAGCTGTCGATTATCGATGGTATTGATATCTATCTGCTGGATGTTGCCTCGGGTAATGAAGAGGGCATCCGTGAATGGGCCGGGGCAAGAAAAATAGATCCCGCCTGGGTGCATCAACGACGTGTCACCTTGAATGTCGATGCGGGAGCGCTCGGCAAGCTTGCCAAAAATATGGATCAGCCATTGGATCAACGTCCGGCCGTGCTTCGTCGTCGTGGTGACATGGTGTCTCTACTGTCCAGTGCTTGGTTCTGACGTCGAGGGTGAAGGGCGGTGATAAAAAATATTGGCTGATGGCCGTCATTCTGGCAGCCAATTCTTTTGGTGGACTTCGAGCCGATGAGGTGCCGCCTGCCTACCGAATGATTGCTCTGGAAAAGGGTTTGCCCGCATCGCTGCTGTATGCCGTGGCGTTGACTGAAAGTGGCCAGAGCCGTTTGAGTGAAGATCAATTGCGTCCCTGGCCCTGGACACTGAACGTCAATGGGAAGGGGCAGTATTTTCCATCACGCAAGGCCGCTTGGCGTGCATTACAGCAAGCCCTGGACAGTGACCAGCACTCGGTGGATATAGGGCTGATGCAAGTTAACTGGCGTTATCACCAACAGGCCCTGGGTTCTCCCTGGCAGGCGTTGGAGCCCTATCACAACCTGCGCGTGGGGGCCTCGATTCTCAAGGGGTGCCACGTTACTAAATTGAATTGGCAGGAAAGTGTCGGTTGCTACCACGCACCCAATAATCTACCCAGGGCTCAAAAATATAGTCAGCGCGTCACCGCTTATTGGCAGCAACTCACGCAAGTGCAGGAACGCTAAGCCAGAGGAGAGCTCCACATGAAAAACGGAAATCCCCCTTTCTTTAAGACTCTATTCTTATTGCTTGTGCTGCCGATGTCAGCCGTAGCGCAACTGCGAGTTATTTATGATTCTGGCCAGACACGTCCCATTGCCCCATTCCTGCAAGCGATACAGAAAGTTGAATCTCGCCCCACGCAGATAAAGGCAGCTTATCCTTTAACAGCGAGCAGACAGTTGGGGCCTGCACAGATTGGCAACCTTCTACCCATACGCTCGCCAGAACTGAGTCCCGGTGCAATCCTTACAAAGACTGCTTCACAAGATGCCTTTAAGCGTCTGGCCCTTGGTAATGCGCGACCCTTTTTCCTGGTGGGTTCGGATGCCCTGTCGCACCACTGGTTAAAATCCCGCAGGGCAGAGCTGTTGAAACTGGGTGCCGTCGGTATGTTAGTTCAGGCTGAAACCGAAGCGGATGTGCTGCGTATCGCTGAGCTTGGTCAGGGCCTGCCCATTACCCTCGGTTCGGCAACGGACATTGCAACGGCCCTGGGCATTGTTCACTACCCCGTATTGATCTCATCTCAGGGCATTGAACAGTGAGTGTGCATCCCATTGAGGCGCTGCTGCGACCGCCGGTTGAACTGTGGTCGATGAGTGTGGCCTTTGCAGCGGGCATTATCGCCTTTCTGGCACCCTGGGCACTGATGATGCCGCCCGGTGTGGCTTATATGACGGGTGGCATCTTGTTCCTCTTCGGTGGCATCAGGGCGAAGCAGGCATTCAGGGTGATTCGCTACCAACGTAACATGCGTCGTTTACCTGATTACCGATTGCGGGCCGATCAGATACCTGTCAGTCAGCATAAATTGTTTTTGGGTAAGGGCTTTCGTTGGGCGCAACAGCATACCCAGCGTTTGCGTGACACGCTGAAGCCAGAGGTGCAAGGCTATGTGCAGCCGGGCAGGGCTTACCACTGGGCAAGGCAGAAGGAAGTGGCCTGGGAGAAGGTGCCGGTACTTTCGCTCTTTGCCAAAGGCCTGCGCAGCCGTTCGTGGTGGAATCTTTTAGCGCCATTACCCGCAGTTGGTGGTAAAGCCGCCCTCCATGCCGTCGAGCTTAAAGAGCAAGCGGTATGGATGGATCTCAGTGAACGGGTCGGTCATACCCTAGTATTAGGCACCACGCGTGTCGGTAAAACCCGGTTGGCGGAAGTGTTGATTACTCAGGATATCCGTCGTGGCGATGTCGTGATTGTCTTTGATCCCAAAGGTGATGCGGACTTGCTGCGCCGCATTTATGCTGAAGCCAAACGTGCGGGACGGCTAGATAATTTTTATTTGTTTCATCTGGGCTTTCCCCAGATATCGGCTCGTTACAATGCCATCGGTAATTTCTCGCGCATTACTGAGGTAGCCACCCGGGTGGCCAATCAGTTACCCAGCGAGGGTAATTCTGCAGCCTTCAAAGAATTTGCCTGGCGTTTCGTTAATATTATTGCCCGCGCTTTAGTGGCGTTGAAGCGTCGCCCCGACTATCAGCAGATCCGTCGTTACATTAATGATATTGAGCCTTTGTTTGTCGAGTACGCCCAGCACTGTGCCAAATATTCAGGTCTTGATGATTGGGAGGCGCAGGTTAAAGAATTGGCCAGTACGATTAAGGAGCGCAATTTGCCGACCTCTTTACGGGGGCGATCCATCGATGCCATCGCTTTGATGCGCTTCCTCCAGCATCAGGACGTTTATGATCCGGTATTGGATGGTCTGGTATCGGCATTTAAATACGACAAAACCTATTTTGACAAGATTGTCAGTTCCGTCGGCCCGTTGATGGAAAAACTCACCACTGGCAATATCGCCGCCCTGATTTCGCCCGACTATCAGGATGAAGAAGACCATCGTCCCATTTTTGAATGGATGGATGTCATTCGTCGTAAGGGTATTGTTTATGTGGGACTGGATGCGCTGACGGATACCACAGTGGCGAGCGCCGTCGGTAATTCTATGTTTGCGGATTTAGTGTCTGTGGCGGGACATATTTATAAACATGGCGTCGCGCCAGAAAACTCTGAAGCAGACATGAAGGATAATTCAAAAAACAATCTGCCCCAGGATAAACAGCGATTAGCGCCGACCATTTCTTTGCATGCCGATGAGTTTAATGAGTTGATTGGTGATGAGTTTGTACCTCTGTTAAATAAGGCGGGTGGAGCGGGGTTTCAGGTCACCGCTTACACACAAACCTGGTCAGATGTGGAAGCGAGGATTGGCAATAAAGCCAAAGCCGGACAGGTGGCGGGTAACTTCAATACGATGATTATGCTGCGGGTCAAAGAACTGGCCACCGCAGAAATGCTCACCGAGCAATTGCCTCGTGTTGAGGTGTTTAGCCTGATGAGTGTGTCCGGTGTTGATGATTCGTCGGATCCCGGTTCGGGTGTCGATTTTAAATCCCGTAATGAAGATCGTATTAGTGTTTCAGAAGTTCCTATGCTCACGGCCTCCGATATGGTGTCGTTGCCCAAAGGCCAGGCCTTTGCTTTGCTAGAGGGTGGACATCTCTGGAAGATTCGTATGCCGCTGCCAGACAGCCGTGGCGATGATGCTATGCCCGAGGCTTTTGCAGAGATCGCCGAGGCGATGCAGCGCACCTATATCACCAATGATCATTGGTACCGCGTGAGGGAGGCCTGGTGGCATGAAGGCATGTCTGAAACCAGAATTGATGTTTCTGGCGACGATGAATCGTTCGATCAGCGTGTGACTATCTCCGATGGCTGAGGCGTCTGACCCTCGTCGGCCCATTTCCCAACCCGGAATTATCTCCCGAATTCTCACCGCACTGGCTCAGGCGTTTAAGTGGCTATTGTTGTCGTTGTTGTTTTCCATTGCTATCGAATGGATTGGCATGGTGTTTTGGTGGCAAGAGCAAGGCCTGGAGCACAGTCGTCAAATGTTGGCGGTGGAATTAAATTATCTGGATGCGGATTTTCGTCGCAGTTTACTGACATCAAATCCATCGCGCTTTGCCATTAATTTGTCTGAGCATCTTTATCATTTGCTGTTTGAGCTCACCCGATTCCAAGACCTTGTGGAATGGCTGGCCCCTGTACCCAGCACAAACGAAGAAGGACTTAGGGTTACATTGCACAACGTTTACCAGCCTATGGCAGCGTTTATTCTGGCGGCCATGCAAATGACGCAGGTCTTTGCCGTACGGCTGGCCATCATGACATTGGCGACCCCCGTTTTTGGGCTATTTGCCGGTGTAGCTCTCATTGATGGTTTGGTGCGACGTGATCTCAGGCGCTGGGGCGGCGGAAGGGAAAGTTCTTTTGTTTATCACTATGCCAAGAAGGCTGCTTTCCCCATGGTGATTGTTGCCTGGGTGCTCTACTTGGCACTGCCTTTCAGTCTGCATCCGTCCTGGATCATTCTTCCTTTCGCGATAGGGTTCGGCCTCACTGTCGCAGTGACCGCGAGCACTTTTAAAAAGTACCTATAGCGGGTAGGTACTACAGACCTGTTTGACTGTACTGATACAGTAAGCTAGACTGAGTCTATACATTTACACTGTACCATTACAGCGAAGAGGTGCTTATGATAGCTCAAGCAGAACAGCTACTTCAGCGTGGCCCAGCCGTTGCTCGCTCACTATTACCTGCTATTTTCAATATTTTTGGTCAATGGCAGCTAACAGGTGTGCAGCAAATGACATTGCTGGGATTGAGTAACGAGAAAACGCTGTATAACTGGAAAAACCATCCTGAAAAGGCCAAATTAACTCGAGATCTATTGGAACGTGCCAGCTATATTCTCGGCATCTTCAAGTCTTTAGAAATCCTGTTACCTGATTCCGTTCTGGCAGACCGTTGGCTAACAACGCCAAATGATAATCCGGCCTTTAACGGCACCGCGCCTTTGGATCGAGTATTGGCTGGGCAGGTCACTGATTTGGCTCTGGTCAGGAATTTTCTTGATGCTGAGCGGGGCGGTTGGTGATTGATCCGAGCGTATTGCCACTGAGTGAGGTCGATGACCTTGTCTACAGGGTGATTTTGTCTCGCTATCCTCAAATTGACCTTTTTGAACGGGTCTCTTCTCCCGAAGATTGGGGAGTCTTGTTTGCGGTGGAGTCTTTGACTAATCCACGACTGCGAGATGAGGTAGGCGATATTCGTTTGGTTGCACCCGAAGATCGCGTTTATGGCGATGGCGCATCCTGGATTATGGCAGCCTTTACCCACCCTCCAGTCGATGGCCGAGGAGGGCGATTCAACAGGGACTTTGGTATCTACTATTGTTCGATTGATGAGTCGGTGGCGATCGCTGAATCCTCATTCCACCGTGCTCGCTTCCTCCGGGAATCAAGGATTGAACAAACGACCCAGGAGATGCGCGTTATTCGGGCTCACCTTGGCCCGGTAACCCTGCATGATGTTCGTGATTTGGAAGGCTCTGCAATTTACGATATCGATGATTATGGTGAATCGCAGCAGGCCGGGTATGCGCTCAAAAACGCCAAAAGCTTTGGTGTGTATTATAAAAGTGTTCGAACTGAGGGTGAATGCATTGGTGTCATGCGACCTAAAGCCTTGTCCGATGCCATTCACTGGCGTTATTTACGTTACCACTATGAGGCGGGAGATATCGTCAAGGTTGAATCCCTGGATGGGAGTGGCAGGAGATGACAGCTCGGTACAACGAACTGCTATGGATCTTTACACAGCTCCCTGACGATTACCTTGTTCTCGATACCGAAACCACCGGTCTCCCCAACGAAAATGGCCTGCCAGATATCGTTACCTTAGGTATAACGGTGGTCAGGAACCGAGAGGTTGCTGAATCAATAGAGTTTGAAACACGACCACAGAAGCGCATTTCAGAAGAAGCACAAGCAGTACACGGCATCAGTAACGAACAGGCCGCCAGGTTTGAAGCCTTCGACTCGCAATGGCAGCGGATTGCCGACTACCTGAAAGATCAGCTAATCGTGATTCACAATGCAAGTTTCGACTGGCCCATCTTGCTTAATCATGTAGATAGGCATCACTTGGTACTACCAAAAACTCAAGGTGTCTTTTGTGGTCAGAAAGCCGCCATTCCCTGGGCGCAAGCAATGAACCTCCCGTGTAGCCACAGAGGGCCGTCGTTAGATGCTTTAACGAAAGCGTTTGAGGTTGAAGATCTCAGAGCTAAAGGGAGTGGAATTCATGGGGCGGGGATTGATAGTTGGCAGGCTGCGCAGGTGGTTGAAGTAATGAGGCGGGGCGGGAAACAGGCAAGTAAGTTCTGAAAGTTCTGGAAACATAATTCCCAAATTAGTATTGTCTTCTCCGACCAATAACCCCGTATTGGAATATTGCGCTGCAAGACGCGACCCAATTTCCCCTAAGCGAATTTCCCGAGGGGCTTTGGGGAAATTAGTTCCTGTCCCGAGTCCTGAGGAGCAGGTGTTAATAGCGAATGTATTATCCGATATGGATCAAGATGCAGGATTGCTCGAACAGGGATCAATAAAACCCAACAACTTAAACAAGGCATGATGCAAGAATTACTTATAGGTAGAACTAGACTGGTATGAGTGAGAAAAACACAGATAATAAACTTTGCTTAAAAACTATATACGAGGTTTTAGGTGAGAATTTTTATATTCCTGCCTACCAGCGCGGTTATCGCTGGTCAGCATTACAGGTCGGGGAATTACTGGATGACATTTGGGAGTTCAGTCAGCAAGGAGGTGGGGATTCATCGTTCTACTGCTTGCAACCTGTTGTCGTTGTTCAAGTTGATGGTCGCTGGGAGGTTGTTGACGGTCAGCAACGGCTGACTACGCTTTATGTCATTCTTCACTATCTGGAAAAAGAACACTTACGCCGTGAGTTGATTGAGGCGTATAAAAAACCACTGTTTACGATAGCGTATGAAACCAGGCCCAATAGTGCTGAGTTCCTAACGAATATCCAAACAGATTCAGCTGATGACAATATCGATTTTTACCATATTGCTGAAGCCTATGAAGAAGTCAGCAGGTGGTTTGGTGAAAGGGATTATAACGATAGTAATGAGTTTCTGGGGGTGCTGTTGGCCAAGCCTGACGCCTCAAGATCTGTTCAGGTTATATGGTATGACCTAAGCGACGAGTGTAGTAATAACGACTACGCTGTGGATGTATTTTCACGTATCAATATTGGCAAGATACCTTTAACTAACGCAGAGTTGGTTAAGGCTCTATTTTTGCAGGGTGATAATTTTCAGCGTGACGAAGCGCGTCTAAAGCAAATTCAAATTGCTATGGAGTGGGATGCCATAGAAAAAAGCCTTCAGGATTCCTCGTTCTGGCATTTTATTTATCAGCCGCAGGCTGGCCGGCGATACGATTCCCGCATCGAGTATATCTTTGACCTGATGAAGGGTAAGCCTAAGGGGGCAGAACCCTTCTTTACCTTCCATCAGTTTAATGCGGATTTCAAGCAAAGACAGGGTGAGGATAGTGGTCGTTGTGTTGATGCCGTGTGGAAAGAGGTTAAAAACTACTTTCTGACTTTCGATGAGTGGTACCGAGATCGCGAGCTATATCATTTGATCGGGTTTTTGGTGGATTGTGGTCACTCTATTCGTGCGCTTAAAGAAAAGGCAGAGGAAGAGGGCTTAACAAAGACCGCCTTCAGAGCGCACTTAAATACGAAGATACGTAGCGAAGTTAACTGTCGGTTGGACGAGCTGGCTTATGGTGATGGTAAGTTGCGGCGTGTTTTGTTGCTATTCAACATCCAGACGCTCTTATCTACCAAAGAAGCAGATGTTCGATTCCCCTTTGATCGGTACAAGATCGAGAAGTGGGATATTGAACATATAAGTTCCCAAACCGAAAGGGAATTAAAGGGTACTTCATGCCGGGAATGGGCGGAGGACATGCTTGAGTATTTTACTGAGTCCAGAGATCACTCGACTGTTAGTGTTGAAAGTTTATCGGATGATATTGCGGAATATGTTCAGAGCTTGCTGGGTCTGTTGAGCGTTGAGAAAATTGACGATAGCTCCTTTAAAAGCCTTTACGACGATATTGTTGCCTATTTTAAAGGGGACGATATTGCCGATTTGGACGGTATTGGGAATTTGGCACTATTAGATGCAGCAACTAATCGAAGTTATAAAAATGCAATGTTCCCTATTAAGCGCAAACGTATTATTCAAAATGATATGAACGGCGTGTTTGTGCCTATTTGTACAAAGAATGTTTTCCTCAAGTTCTACAGTAAGAAGCTCGGTGAAGTCATGTATTGGAATGAATCCGATGCCGATGATTACGTGAAGGCGATTCAGGAAGCCTTGTCTGAATACTTACCTAATCAGGAGGTGAGTCATGGGTAGTGGGGATGGGGTAATAAGCTCGGGTGAGCGGCTAAGTTTTTTTAAGCTCTTCAGTGATAAAGATTTTAAAGTAGAGATACCTATTATCCAGCGAGATTATGCCCAGGGTAGGGCCTCTGAGCATGAGGTGCGAAAGGGTTTTTTGAATGCACTCTATGGCTACCTGGAGGAGGGGCGACCAAACCGGGATTTAGATTTTGTCTACGGTAGTCTTTTTGACGATGAAGGTAAGCAAAAATTTGTTCCTCTGGATGGGCAGCAGCGCCTGACGACGCTATTTTTATTGCATTGGTACCTGGCACAGATTTCAGATAATACAGCGAACTTCAGGCAAGTGCTGCTCAAAAACAACCGGTCACAGTTTACCTATGAGACCCGGGCCAGCTCCAGTGAGTTCTGTGATGCACTAATGGTTTCCGATATAGATTTAGCTGCATTGGGCTCAAAAAGGTTGGGTAGTGGCAGCAGTTTGTCAGAGCTAATATCCGACTCAGGCTGGTTCTATTTGTCCTGGAAGTACGACCCTACTATCCAGTCCATGCTAACTATGCTTGATGCTATTCATGAGCGGTTTGCCGATAATCCGGGGTTTTATCACAAACTTGTCGATACTGAGAATCCAGTAATTACGTTCTTATTTCTGAACTTTCGCACATTCGGGCTCACGGATGATCTGTATATAAAGATGAATGCTCGTGGGAAACCGTTAACTGACTTCGAAAATTTCAAAGCAAAATTCGAACAGAAGATAAAGTCCCTTGGTAATAAAACGCCGACCCATAAATTGGGGTTTACTGAAAAGCTGGTGGACGATTACGATTACTTTATTCACAAAATTGATACCGACTGGGCGGATGTTTTTTGGGCGTATCGAAAGGATTCGAATAAAGAAGGCTCGTTTGATAAAGAGTTGATGGCCTTTATTGGCTTAGTAATAGCCAACTATCGTTTACTGGAAGGTAGCAAGTCTGCTGGGGTTAACCAGTTGTTTGGGCCTGGAGGAATGGTAAAAAACCTATCTTTTCAGGAATACAGTGATTTAGGCTGCTTTACTACCGGCCTGGTCGACCACCTGATTAGAATAATGGATGTGCTCTATCATGGCGGGTTGGCAGAAGGCCGCCTTAAGCTTTACCTGGAGAATGACGACTATTATTCTGAAGAAAAAGTTTTTCAAAACGTCATCGCCAATAGGACAAGCTACCCTGAGAAGTTGCGCTTTTATGCGCTCTACATTTATTTGCTTAAGGCTCAGGACAAGGCTGGGCTGATAGATTGGCTTCGAGTCATTTATAACTTAACAGAAAACACCATCATCAATACAGCCGACGAATATCGTAGGATGCTGTTATCGATAGAAAAGCTTAGCAATCAATGTGATTCGATATTGAATGCTTTGAGGGATGATTGTGAGGTAACTGCTTTCAGCGGAGCACAGGTTATAGAGGAAAAAATTAAGGCCAGCCTAATAGGCAAATCATCCGAATGGTCAGTTCATATTATTGATGCAGAAAAGCATCCGTTTTTTAAAGGCCAAATTGGTTTTGCCTTGAATTTCTCTGGCGTATTGGACTTCTATCGTGAGAATGATGGTTGCGGCTGGGATAGGGAGGCCGATGATAAGTACATGGCTGGATTTAAAAAATATATCGAGGCGGGGTCGAAGGTATTCAACCTGATTAAAAGCAGTTCTTCATCCATTGATTATCTGTTCGAGCGAGCCGTTCTGAGTAAGGGAATATACTTTACCAAGACCACTGCTGACAGGTGGAATATGCTAAGCACGCGCGTAGCTAAGAATAATATCGAGAGAGATCACAGCTGGAAGCGGCTGTTGCGTATATCAATACGACCAGACTCGTTTTGGGATTCTCGACAGGGCTTTGTCAAAGCGGTTTTTGATGATCCCTGCTTTGATGTAAATGATATAGAGAGCTCTTTAAAATTGATTTGTGATGCTGTTACTCGTAACGAATCCCTGGAAGAGTGGCGTCGTTTATTCATACAGTACCCTGCATTATTTAAAGAATGTAATCAGGGGTTTATTGTGAGGGATAGGGATTCTGGGCAGATATACCTGTTAAATGAATCCCAGAGAAATCATTATCACAGTGAGCTTTTCACATTGGTTTTAAGCTGGAAAATGAAAGGCGGACAGTTTAAACCGTTTTATTTTGGGGAATATGGCTATGTAAAAAGTCGAGATCTAGGTCCGTATGTGGATTTTGATACGTGGGTGTACGGGGGCGTAAATTATCAGCTATCTATCAAATACTCTCCTGGAGAGTATAGAGTTTATTTTGACACAGAGAGCTCTGAGGGTTATCCGGATAGCCTAATTACGTTTTTGGAGGGCAGTAATATGGAGCAAATTGACAGTTCCCAGGTGAGCCCATACTCTCATTCTTGTAATACAACTGAAGAGGTCTCCGAGTTTGTAGATGATTTCTGTGCGGGTATCCGGAGTATTTCCGATGAGTAGCGTCGGCCAACCGTTACGGTGACAGTTTACTAAATATACTTTTTTAGAATAGAACTGCCGGATGTGACTCTTACCAAGGCCCGTTATTTGAGAGTAGCCACACCACACAGCGGTATCGGGATCTGCTCGTTGAAGTAGCCAAAGCCATGAGCTGAGGGGCCACGCGGAATAGGTGGCCAAATAGTTTACGGCTCATTATTCTGTTGATTTGCGGCTAGTTATCGGCTAGTTTACGGCTATGAACTGGACACCTGAATACACTATTAGCGATAAGCTTCTCTCGACGATCCGTGAAATAGGAGAATCGTTGGGTGAGCTTAAATCATTTCGTCTAAGTAACCAGGATTTGGCGAAACTGGAGATTGAGGCAAGGGAATTGTCGTCCTATGCTTCTACCAGTATTGAAGGTAACCCATTACCGCTGACCGATGTAAAACGCCTGTTGAAGACCCAAAAAGAGAGCGTGCGCGATACGGAGAGGGAGGTGCTTAATTACAATAAAGCACTGCAATCTCTATATGCCAATGTGCGCTCAGGTAATTTCAAGCTGGATATAAAGACGCTGGAGAAAATTCAGGGACAGGTCGTTTCTGGTTTGATGGACAACCCTGCACATTGCGGTGCCTTGCGGGAAGCGCCGGTCATCATTCGCAATCCTCGGAAAATTGACGAGATTGTCTTTATTCCGCCTGATATCAAAGACGTTAGAAAGCTAACCGGAGATTTACTCAAATTTATTGAAGGTAATATCGGTAAGATAGACCCCATTATTTTGGCTGGTATTTTCCACCGTCAATGTGTGATTATCCATCCCTTTATTGATGGCAATGGAAGAACAACAAGATTGTTAACAACCGCAGTTTTAGGGAAAGCTGGACTGGATTTGTTCGAGATATTCAGCTTTGAGAATTACTATAACAGGAATATCACGCGATACTTTAAGGCGGTTGGTCTTGAGGGAGATTATTATGATCTGGAAGGCGGGATTGAGTTTTCAGGTTGGTTGGAGTACTTCACGGACGGCATACTAGATGAGCTTCGTCGTGTGCGTAAAACTTTGCCAGAACGGACTGGGGCTAAGCCACGTTTAGAACCTCATCATAGGCAAATACTGGCATATATAGAAAAACATGGCAGTATCACGCAACGGGAGTACGGCAGTAACTCTTCACGCAGCCTTGCCTCAAGAAAGCTGGACTTTGATAGGCTCATTAAGCTAAACCTCATTAAAGCGGTAGGTACAGGGCGTGGCACTTACTATGTACTTGCCTCTTAGAAAAACCTGCTATTGCTTGCCAGCAGACAGTACCTCAAGGTGAAAACCAACCCACTTACCGAATAGATTTACCATCGTTATCTAATACCTAATTCCTCACTATGCCTCGTAACAAAACACGGGAGCAGTAGTGTCATGACACGCCATTTCTGGCAAATAAGCAGTCTTATTATTGGTCTTTTCATTGCGCCTGCAATGTATGCAGACACCAGTGGCGAACGCGAAGTGTTGGCCAGAATTATTCATGAACTGCAGGCTGTCGAATCGCTCATCGATAAAGCGCAAGCCCAGTCTGATAAAGATTCACGCGTTCGATTCGAGTATCGCTGGCTAAGTCAGGATCTTCACCAGATCAAAGATGGCATCAAATCCCACCTGAATTCGCCTCGTGAACAGCCACGATCTTTCCCGCCTTTGCGCGGCGATTACCGCAGGTAGGGGTTCAACATGACACCTGCTCAAAACACAGCCTTTCAAGCCGGATCAGGTGTCGCCCCCGGCGCACTACTTACCGCTATTGCCTCGGCAGTAATGGTGCTGGCCTTCGTCTGGGTTATCTGGGTCACCTTAGGCGTATTCCGTGCGTGGCAGGAAGGACAAGCCTCGATACTGGATGTGGCGTGGGGAACTTTAAGGGCCTGCATTGTGCTGATGGTACTCGGCTTTTATTTACGGTGAGGAATCAACAAAGCCTTCATCGGGAATCGGAATTTTATTCCGAAAAACACACTGGGATTATTCCCGTTATTTTTCAATTTATATAAAAAGGGTAAAAACAATGACTAATTTATCAGCGCAAAAAAGTTCTACAGGCCCTGCTCCAATTAAGAGAAGCATTTTAAGTTTTATAACGCTCGCCGCTCCACTACCTTTATGGGCGGCGCTGCCAACACCCGTCGCACCGAGTACGGCTCCTTCAGCTGGTGACTGGCTTGGGTTGATTCAAGGCTACATCAAAGATGGCGGCCTGGTTTTAGGACTGGCGATTGCCGTCTTGGGTTTTCTCTGGATTGCTTATTTGGGGTTTGCCAAATTCAATGAGGCGCGACAGGGCAAGGCTGAATGGGCTGAGGTTGGTGTACTGGGTATCGTCGGTGCCATCGTACTGATTTTTGCGAGTTATCTGCTCACTGAAGCTGCTGGCGTTATTTAAGCGCGAAGCTGACTTCAGGTTATCTGATATGTCTTATCAACAGGAAATTATGGCGGATCGGCTCAATGCCGAACCCGCCATTTTCAGAGGCTGCTCTTCATCAGAGCTGGTCATGATCGTGGGTCTCTCCATTTTATTCTGGTTGCCATTGAGTCTTTTATTTGCCTGGTTAATAGGCGCGGTGACTATGGGTTTTGGTCTTGCTGGTGTTGGCGTCGTTGCGACGGTAGTGGTCTGTGCGACGGTTTTCCAGCGTGTTAAGCGTGGTCGTCCTGATGGCTATTACCAGCAGCAGATCCAAATTCGTTTACATGAACTGGGGTTGCGGCGCTCGCCATGGATACGCCGTAGTGGTGCCTGGGATATTGGGAGGACACGCCATGCGTCGGTATCGCTACGAGATTGATAACGTTCGTTCCCACCTGAGATCGCTTTGGGTTGTTATCGGTTTACAGGCCCTGGTGATTCTTGCTTTGTGGTTTGGTTGGAGTCAGTCGCCAAAACACTTGCGGGTGCATGTACCGCCTGATCTGCGTTCAGGTGCACTGCTTTCAGTTGGTGAAGTGCCACCCGCCAATGTTTACGCCTTTGCCTTCTATATTTTCCAGCAACTCAATCGCTGGCCTGAAAACGGTGCGAGTGATTATGGCAAAGCCATCTTTCGGATCTCACCTTACCTTACGCCCCGTTATCGCAATGACTTGATTGGCGACATGGAACTAAAAGCCCGGCGTGGTGAGCTTGCCTACCGGACTCGGGGTATGCATGAAGTGCCAGGGCATGGCTTTAAAGAGCGGCGCGTGGATGTGCTGGCAGCGGATGTCTGGGTGGTGTGGCTGGATCTGGATTTACTGGAATCCGTTAAAGGTATGACGGTTAAGCAAACCACCATCCGTTACCCCTTGCGGGTTGTACGTCATGCCATTGATCCGGAATCGAATCCCTGGGGACTTGCGTTAGATGGCTATGAGGGTGATGGCCCCCGTCGATTAAATGCCGATGAAATTAACGCATTAACTGACGTCAATAAAAAAGGTTGAGGGAATGAAATTATCAAAAAAACGGTGTTTTCGGTATGCCATTTTAGTCTGTGTTTTTTACCCATTAATTGGACTGGCCGACACTAAACCGCTGGATACCCGTGAGATGGTCGAGCGGGTTCTCTGGAAAAAGATACCGATCACTGTGGATTTAATTATTGGTCAGGAGCGCAGGGTGCATTTTCCCGACTCGGTCAGTGTTGGTATCCCTCAATCACTGACGCCGATACTACAGAGCCAAAGTATTAACGGAACGCTTTACCTGACGGCTCAGCAAGCTTTTGAATCGACTCGCGTGATAGTGCGATCAGAGCAAGGTGAATCTATTTATGTTCTCGATATTTTAGCGAGAGAAGCGGCTTCACAAAATGCCCATCTTCCTGCTTTACAGGTTTTGATAGAACGTCCTTCAGAGGGCAAGTCGACATCAGAGGGTGCGCTGGTGTTACCTCAATGGGGTTATGTCGCCCTCACGCGCTATGCGGCGCAACAACTTTATGCCCCGGCTAGATTACTTTCTAGCGAGCCAGGCATTGTTCGCATGTCCGTCACACAAACATCGCTTGAATTACTGATGGGCGCTCAGGTTGATGCTGTTCCTCTGGCTACCTGGCGAGCGGGTTTGCGTACTGTCACTGCCGTTAAGCTAACGAATAAAACCCAGGAAGCTGTCGTACTCGATCCTCGGCAATTACGAGGTGCCTGGCTCGCCGCAACATTTCAGCACAATCGATTATTACCCTTTGGCAGTGATGCCGATTTCACCACCGTCTATCTAGTGTCCGATAGATCATTTGAGTCGTCACAGTGAGGGGCGCTTATGTCGATGGTTAGCAGTAACCGCCTTCTGCCTTTGTTGGCGGGTGTGGTGATGGTGCTCACTGTATTTGTGGTTGTTCAGTCTTGCTCAGAGGGCGATGTGAAGAGACACGTACTGGATGCTGTTCCTAAAGCACCAGAACCGGATGCAGATACGCCTGCGGATACGATAAAAACCCTCACCGCCAATGTCAGCGCCATGACGACAGAGAGTCGGGCGTTACGTCAGGATAACGCGGTCTTAAAACAAGAAAACCAGAGCTTATTAAAAGACCGAAAACAAATCGAAAATAATGTGCTGTCACGCCTGGAAAAAGTAATGCAGGCGAAAGAACAGGACAATAATAACGTCGCTGATACATCAATGCTGTCTGCACTGACGGCGCGAGTTGATGCACTAACAGCGTCACTCTCAGATAAGCAGCGCTATCCATTAAAAGCCTCAAACACCTCTGATATACCCGTAGGTCTGGGTTTAGATGATTTGAATTCAACACCTAAAGACGTCGATACCCTGGTGTGGCTTGAACCCCTGGAGAAAACAGTCGCGTCCCCTGATAAGAACGGCAATTTATTGAGTCGCTTTGGGCGCTCTACTCAGAACGCATTAGCTCAGACCACACCTAATGGTGAGCGTCTGCTAAAGCGTGGTGAAAAGGCGCTCAGCACTGCCATTCCTGTTTATACCGTACCGCGTAATGCCACCTTGATTGGATCAACTGCCATGACGGCGCTGATAGGTCGAGTGCCCGTTAAGGGGCAGGTGCATGATCCCATGCCCTTTAAGGTGATCGTCGGTAAGGACAATTTAGCGGCTAACGGTTTAAGGATCCCGGGTGTGCAGGGGATGGTTTGGAGTGGTACTGCGATTGGTGACTGGACTCTGTCCTGTGTGTCGGGGCAGCTTGATTCCGTAACCTTCGTGTTTGAAGACGGCACGATACAAACGATTTCCAGCGACGATAACAACAGTGGTTCCAGTGGAAGCACTGCCAGCGGCAGCCGAGCCTCTGGGAAAAATGATAAGCCATTAGGCTGGATATCCGATACCCGAGGTATTCCTTGTATTTCCGGTGAGCGTAAAACCAATGCTCCTGCCTACTTAACGCAACGTATCGGTGTTTCGGTTGTCGAGGCGGCAGCCAGTGCTGCAGCCCTGGCTGAGACTACGACGCTACTCAGTGACTCCGGCTCCGTCTCTAATACGGTCACCGGGAACGCGGGTAAATACATAGCGGGTAAAGCGCTGAGTGGTAGTAGTGAGGAGCTTGCTCAATGGCTGCGAGAACGTCAGGCGCAAAGTTTTGACGCGATATTTGTGCCCGCCGGTATCAAGCTGGCAATTCATATTGATCACGAGCTCGCTATCGACTTTCACCCCAATGGCAGGAAACTTTACCATGCAAATTCCACGAATATTTCAACACACACCGGGCCTGTTTCTGGTCTCGATTAGTTTGGTGATGATCGGTTGTGCCAGTTCTAAAGAGTCCGTGCTGCCACAGGACGGGCCAACGATGAAAGCTATTTACGACCAGCATATGGCCAATACACAACTGAGAAATGAGGGCGCTCGGGCCATCCAGCATTTACCGCAAAGCGGCATTGCACATTACGTGGGCTTTGTCAGAGAGGCTGCTAATGAAATCGATACAGTCTTTCCTCGCCTGGCGAATCCCACTTTGGTGATGTACATCTTCCCTCATTTATCGGGTGATGAGCGAAGCCCTGTGCCGGGCTATGTCACTTCTTTTCCTTTTTATGAAAAAGTTGAGTATGCGCTTCCCGGTGAAGTGCATAGCGGGTTGATCAGTGAGGCTACACCTGAAACAGCCGTTAAGCCCACGCCAATACCCACGCAATTAAAGAAGGAATAACAAAGTAATGACTGACAGGGATTTCGATAATAATGCAGCACCGTTAAGAACGTCTGATGTAAAGCAGGGCTACCAACGACCTGGCTCCTTTACCGATTTATTACCATGGGTCGAATACCACGGAGATAGCCGAACATTTCTACTGGACGATGGCATTAGCATGGGTGCCTTGTTTGATGTTGAGCCTGTGGGCTGTGAAGCGCGCACCACCGATTTTATGACCCAACTGCGTGATGGCCTGCAAACGGCCATTAATGAAGCCTTGCCAGAACTGGATGATGCACCCTGGATCCTTCAGGTCTATGTGCAGGATGAACCCAGTCTTTCAGGTTTTACTCAATCGTTGGCTGACTACACGCAGTCGAATGTAAGGTCATCAGAATTTACCCAACATTATCAATCGGTGATGTCGGCTCACCTCAAGGACATTTCCCGTAAAGGTGGTTTGTTTGAAGATACCACGGTGACCGGCTCGCGTTGGCAGGGGCAGATCCGGCGGATCAGGGTAGTGCTTTATCGGCGATTAAAGCCCCATGGTAGGCAGTGTTCAGTGATTGAAGTGGAAGAAGACCTGAATGACGTGGCAGTTAAGTGGGTGGCCTCTCTTGCCTCGGTGGGTGTCAAAGCACATCGTGCGACGGGCAAGGATTTTTATGAATGGATGTTGTGCTGGTTCAATCCCAGTCCAGCAATAGCGGAAGGCGACACGGCCAAGTTGCTAGAGCTTGCGCCGTATCCGGGTGATGACAACTTGCCTTTTGGCTACGATTTTGCCGAAATGCTTACACTGTCGTTACCGCGATCCGACCAGGCCACTTCGAGTTGGTTGTTTGATAATCTGCCTCACACCGTCGTTACTGTTCAGAGCTTGCGCCGTGCTCCAAATATCGGTCATTTTACGGCAGAGCGGCAAGCGGGGGATCAGGTGTTCTCGCTTTTTGACCGCTTGCCTGAACACACCGTTATGGCGATGACTTTAACTATCAAGCCTCAAGACACGACGCGTAACCACATTGCACAAATTAAACGTGCTTCGGTGGGCGATATGGCCGAGGCCATGATTACTCGTGAAGATGCCGAGCAGGTAGAGCGGGAGATGGCCCAGGGCAATAAACTGTATCCCTTGAGTATCGTTTTCTATCTGCGGGGAGAGAACCAAAAAGACTTGCGCAATAACATGAATCGCTTGAGTGCGTTGCTGTTACCCAATGGCTTGCAGCCGATTACCCGTGAAGCGGATTTGTTGACGCTTGATAGTTATATACGCAATTTACCGATGGCCTACGATGTCGATCTGGATAAATCACGACGTCGTTCTCGCCTTGTATTTTCCCGCCACACAGCTAACTTGCTGCCGTTTTATGGGCGCTCTCGGGGCACAGGGCATCCGGGCCTGGTGTTCTATAACCGTGGTGCCGAACCACTGGTATTTGATCCTTTGCATCAGGAGGATCGTAAGAAAAATGCCCATATGCTAATCCTTGGGCCAACCGGGGCTGGCAAGTCAGCCTTGCTGGTTTACCTACTGCAACAGATGATGGCCAAACATAGGCCACGCATTTTTATTATTGAAGCGGGGGCCTCCTTTTCCTTATTGGGCCAGCATTTTAAAGCTCATGATTTATCGGTTAATCAAATTACCCTCAATCCCAATGTGGATGTGAGTCTTCCTCCTTTTGCTGATGCACTGCGACTGCTGGATAAGAAACAGGTATTTAAAAAAACAACAGTCTCCGACTCTTTGTTAGAGGAACAATTGGAGGATGAAGATGAGCTGGATGACGAAGCCGGTGGCCGAGATATTCTGGGTGAAATGGAAATTGCTGCGCGGATTATGATCACCGGTGGTGATGAACGTGAAGATGCACGGCTTACCCGTGCCGACCGACTGCTGATACGCAATGCCATTTTTTTGGCCGCAAAAACTGTAAAGGAAAATAAGCGACCGCAGGTGGTGACCGGTGATGTGGTAGAAGCCTTTCAGACTATCGGACGAGATACAGGTTTGCCCGAACACCGCCGCAATCGCGCTATCGAAATGGGTGATGGCATGGATTTGTTTTGCTCAGGACTGGCAGGCCACTTTTTTAATCGCCCGGGGAAACCCTGGGCGGAGGCCGATGTCACCATTTTGGAAATGGGTATTCTTGCCAGAGAGGGATACGAGGATCAGCTGACGGTGGCTTATCTCTCCATGATGAGCCATATCAATGATCTAGTTGAGCGTCATCAGCACGATGAACGACCGACCTTGGTGGTGACCGATGAAGGACATATTATTACGACCAATCCTTTGTTGGCTCGTTACGTCGTCAAAATTACCAAGATGTGGCGCAAGCTGGGAGCGTGGTTCTGGATTGCCACTCAAAACCTGGAAGATTTTCCCGATGCCAGTCGCAAAATGCTCAACATGATGGAGTGGTGGTTGTGTCTGGTTATGCCCAAAGAAGAAGTGGAGCAAATCGCCCGCTTTAAAGACCTCAATGATGAGCAGCGAAGCCTTTTGCGTTCAGCACGCAAAGAACCGGGGAAATATGTTGAAGGTGTGGTGCTGTCCGATAAAGTCGAGGCACTATTTCGTAATGTGCCTCCACCCTTATCACTCGCATTGGCGATGACAGAAAAACATGAGAAAGCTGAGCGTGCGGCGATCATGCGTGAAAAAAACTGTTCAGAGTTGGAGGCGGTATATGAGGTTGCCAGACGTATTGCCAGCAAGCGCTAATGATGCGTTTACGTTGTAACTGGATTCCTCAGTTGATCGAAACTGTTCCCTTGCATGCGCTATCATTTGCGCGAGCTAGAGAAATGGATATTTGGCCAACCCTATGTTTCATCAATCTTTATTGTCTGTAAAATCATATGTCTTCTGCGGTAGGATCTAAATGAATATATAGTCGTAGGCTATTGAATAAAATTGTTATGTGTAAAAGGGGAGCGAGATGCTAGAAATAAGAATGGTTTCAAACTCAGGGAGCAATCACCTTGAAGAATTACGCGGGCTGCTCGATGCTAATGTAACGCGTGTTGTTATTGCTTCGCCTTTCCTAGCGCAAAATCTTACTAATTTACTTGATGAGTTTTCTTTTTCAGGCGTAGAAATTATAGAGTTGGTAACAACATTTAAACCGAATGATGCTGAGCAATTAACAAAGCCTGTAGTGCTAAAGGAATATTTTGAATATTTCAGAAATAATTATCCTGATACCAAGGTAAAACTTCATATTGATAATAAGCTGCACGGAAAAATATATATTGCAATAAGTGATTCTTCCCGAGCGATGATAGTCAGTTCGGCTAACTTTACTAGAAATGGGTTGTGTCACAATCATGAATGGGGTCTAGTTATAAATGATGACAATCTCATTGATAATGTTATCACCGACCTGTTTGGGTCTGTTGAGTTTCAAGATGTAACATATACCCAAATCAAGAGAGCTTGTTTGTTTGCAAATCAGTATGAGAAAGATCATCCAGAATGGGCAGTGAAACCAGATGTTTATAGTGATATTTTAGAAAGTGTTTATTCAGTCGATGATGAATCAAATGTCAATCATCAATACTTTTTAAAGCCTGTTGGTGTAACTGAATCGCCAATTCTCATAGAGGATCAGCGAGATTTTTCTGATATCCATGAAAGCCTTCATTTTTCAAAAAGAAAACCAAAAGGAGTTAGAAAAGGCGATGTTCTTATTGCCGTAGCAGTTACGGCAGGATCGTTGTTGTCTTATTACAAGGTGACGGGTGGGCTGCAAGAAGTTACAGAAGATGAGGTGCGTAGAGACCCTTGGAAAGAACGATGGCCGTGGTATATGGAAGGTAGGAATCTTTCCTCCAAGTTTGGGGGGGGAATGGTGGATCCATAATATCCAGAGAAAAGATGTATTAAAAGAATTTCTTGAATTATATCCTGATGTGCCAGTAACCTTTTCCGGTGGTTTTAATCTAGGGACTCTTAACTATGGCAGCGATAAAGTTAAAATTACGAAGGAATTTGGTGATTTTCTTATTTCTAAAATTGAAGCGCTCAACTTGTAAGTGAAACGTATTGCAAAATTTCATAACTGGAATAAAACGTTAGGCATACAAGGACATAATTAGTGGATGAATCAATATTAAGAGAGTTGTGGGGGCTGTTAGTCTTAGTAGATCGAGTTGCTCAGATAGATCAAAAAGAACTTGTTTATCGGGATCAGTCAAATCGAAGTTTAAAAATATGTGTATACCGTGAATCCAATCATAACCGCCCACATATACACGCGTATTGGAAAAAAGAATATGAGATTAGCATTGCTATTAAAAATGGAGAGGTACTCGCTGGTGAGTTTCCCAGTAAATACCTGAAGTCTTTAGAGCAATGGGTCGTGAAAAATCAATCCGATTTGCTAGAAGCTTGGGTTTTAATTCAAAAAGGAGTTAAACCAGAGCTAAATTGGGCGAAAAACTCCTAACTTAATAAGGCGCTCCGCCTGATCTCCAAAGGTGTCATTTGTCTGCACTACACTCTGCTTTTATCAGCAAATGAGCTATGCCATTATATCGACTGATCTTGTCCGTTGCAGGCAATAACCCCGCAATAACTTGTCAGTATTTTCTATTCTTTTATAGAACGACTTCCTTGAAGCTATCGGCTGTTATTCAGAGCCGGTATCCATGAATCCTATCCAGATAAAGTCATTCAATACGCCATTAATTGCGGCCATTATATTACTGACAACATCGGTGAGCTGTTATGGCGAGGGTAGGCGCAAACTCACGATTCCATTAGTTGAGATATTTACGGCATCGCCGTTCGCAATGAATGAGCAATATCTTCAGCAATTAAATGAGAAGGGTGGTGCAGAGTATAAGCTCTATACCATCGATCGAATCGACCAGCTACAACAGGTCTTATCCAGGGGTTTGTCTGCTGATCCTATCGAAGCAAAGCAGGAAGCATTAAGACGTTTTCAGAGTATGGATGCTGCTCTCAGTCATCAGCTTGAAAGTGCCGCTAAGGGATTAGCCAAGGTTCTGCAGTATGGTATCGATCGTTACCCGGCGATTGTATTTGAAGGCGAGGCCGTTATTTACGGCGTTACAGATCTGGACGTCGCCACAAATCATTATCGCCGCTGGCAAGCTCAGGCCAGCGAATGATGCGCCGCTCAGTATTTCAATATTTATTAGTTTTACTCAGCCTGGCTCCCATCTCGGGCAACACGGGTACGATTACAACACCTCAAATACTCGCCCAAACCACAGCAGCTGCTTTGAGCTGTATGCGATGGATGCCGGTGGGTATCTGCTTTTGGTTGCGTTGTTCTTTATCGGGCTGCAGCGTTAAGACATCGATTAAAGTCGGGCATTACCAGCCTGATGTCGTGGTAAGTAGTTATAACGAGCTTGGGGGCAATCCCTGGTTGGAAATTCGAAGCACATTGGGGCTAGTTCAACAAACAGCGGCTAATGGTTTGCTGGGTGCTTTGTTGTCTGTACCGATTAATAGTGCGGGTAATAGGACAGAAGGTAGCCGGGGTAATCGTGATCATCGCAATCTGATCTTTCGCGAAACAGATGTTATCGGTCATCCCTTGATTTCATTGTCGGGGATTACTGCCGGTACTGGGTATCTCTGTAACTCCGAAACAATTTCATTATTCCCTTATTTTTTATCCGGCCTCGATGCTCTGTCCTGGCGTATGGAAGTCCCTGAAATGTTCTACCCCGCTAGTCTTATTCCTGGGCTGCGAGAAATGGGTAGCTGGCCACTGCAAACCTGGGGTGGTGTGTATCCACGCACGGGTTGGACGACCCAGGCAGAGGAGCCCAAAGCAGCCGCTATCAATGCGCAAAGAGCGGGGGATATCGCTACGCGATCAGGGCAGCCACATATTTATGTACCCATTGCCGGATCGTCTGGTTCGAGTCAGCGGGTTTGGTCGCCCGGCCCGCTGGTTGAGGGTGATCCGAATACTGGCGAATGGCAGATGCTGTTACCGAGACCAGAAACCAGCTGCAAAGTCTTTGGCACCAATGATCTAGCCAGCGTGACTGGTTGGGGAGGAGGGCGTGTGGATGCTGGAGGCGATTACGTGTGGAATCTCTGGCGACCTTATTCCTGTTGCCGTCGACGTGGCGCTTTTTTGTTTGATGTTAACTGGATTAATTACCCACCATGAAAAAAACAAACTGCCAAACACAGCTGATAAGTGTAGCGTTTTGCTGCATTGCTATTAATGCCTTCGCTGCACAAGCGCCAACGGAAGACGGCTTGTGGTATTACGAAATTGGTGGTGCTGAACCTGTGTCGGTTCCGGCCAATCCTTTAGTGGTGCCAGTCACTTTGGGTGGCTCGGCGCAACTGGGCCTGGGTTATAGCTGCGGCAAGTTTGATCCTGTCGCCGCCGTCACTAATTCCCTGAACAACATTGGTACGGGTGTCGATAATATGATGAATGCCATGACTGTCGCCGCCACCAGTGCGATCGCGGCACTGCCTGCCTTGATTTTGCAACGTGCCAATCCAGGACTTTATGATCTTTTTCAAAATGCCCTACTCAGGGCAGAAGAAACCATGCAGCTGGCGACTAAGTCCTGTGAGCAAATGGAAGCTGAAGTGGCCCAGGGTAAGAATCCTTATGCAGACCTAATCACCCTGTCGAAGGGCAATGATTGGAAAGTACAAATGGGTATCGGTGGTAATGATGCAGTGACGGCCAAGGATTCAGTAGAGTCATCCAATGGCGATAACGGCGTACCCTGGATTGGAGGACAGGCTGGTGGATCTGGCCAGCCTGTATTGGAATTTACCGGCGATATTGTTCAGGCCGGTTACAACATCAATATGAACCGTCCGGTGACTGATACTTCACCCGTACCGCCAGCGGTATCAACTCGACTCTCTGAGATTTGGCCGACCCCCGTCGCAGCGCGTAACTGGACGGTGGATGTCGTGGGTGAAAATATTGTCACCACCTGCGATACCTGCCGTAAAGACAGCGTGCCGGGCACGGGTTTATTGCCGAAGCTGTACCAGGAATCTACGGTAGTCACTACTGACATTCAGAACCTGGTGAGTGGAGCTACCTCACCAACCCTGGTCAATCTGGAAAAGATAAGCGCGCCCGGTGTGGCGATTACGCGACAGGTCGTAGAAGCTATCCGCGAGATGCCTGCCTCTGAGCAAGGCTTGATTATGGGCCGCTTGGTCTCTGAAGTAAGCACTGCTCGCACCGTTGAAAAAGCCTTGTATGCAAGACGATTACTGTTAAGTGGCAGGCAGGTGCCTGAAGTTTATGCCACTGATGTTGCCCGAGAGCATGCAGATGTCTCCATCGCAGAGCTCGATAAAGAAATTGAAAACCTGCTATTCGAGACAAGGGTGCGCAAGGAAGTGGTTTCCGAGACAGTCGCACTACTCCTGCAGCGCTCAGCCGCCAAACGACAAAGCTCGCTCACCGTACCCGAAGTGCCGACACTCGACCCAAATCCACTGGGAGGTGGTCGTGTCCAGTAAGGCCTTGCCAAAGAGGAGAGGCTTCTTGTCGCTGACAATTACCGCAGCAGCCTTAACCGTACTGATTGGTTTTGTGCTGTGGAGCAGTATCCAGACGCATTCTGTGCAAACCCTTCAGGAAGAGGTCGGTCATTGGCAGCCCCTGCTTACAGGCGTTCGGTGGGTGTTGATCGGCAGTTTGGCTCTCGCCTGGCCCTACCTTTGTTATTGTCTGGTTCGATCCGGCAATCTTGGCAAAAGCGAAGCTCGGCAACTGATAAGCCTTCGTTGGCGCATTGTCGGTTGGTTGGTAGTGATTGAGCTGATACTAGGTCAAGGCATGATCGTTAAACTATTGGCAAGCATGGTGGGTAAAACTGGATGAGTGTCGATAGTTATCTTGAGCTCTTTACCACTCTATTTGGTTGGACTTTTTACGGCATCCTGTGGGATGTCCTGGTGGGCACGGGCATTGTCTATTTGCCCTTTCTGGGAATACTGATCGATAACTGGCGTGAACCTGCTCAGGGTGGCGAAGTGGGCCACGCCAGTGGCCTGTCGCTTCGTCGCATGGAGATCGATATGTTCATGGCCTTACTGGTTGTGGTGTTAGCGGGTCAACCAGCCGTGCTGACGCCCCTTAATGCCGGTACGCTTTCTTACGCTCCTCCACCCACATTACTGGATGCGGCACCACCAACGGCGACAGTGGCCTCTCCCCAAAGCACCTATGGTTCAACAGGGTTTGTAGGGGCCGCGGCAACGATTAATATTCCTGCCTGGTGGTATGCCGTTATGGCGATGAGTTCAGGCTTTAATCATGCGGTGGTCGAAGGCCTACCAAACACTCCGGATATGCGTACCTTCGAGCAACAGGCCAAATTGGCCACCATTGCCGATCCGCGATTACGACAGGAAGTGAGTGGTTTTTTTAGTCAGTGTTATATTCCGGCACGATCAAAATACCAGTCTGAGCGGCCTGCCACCGCAGGGATCACCGCATTGCTAACGACCTATGGCGCAGATGATCCCGACTGGATGGGCTCTCATATCTACCGAGATACGTCAGGCTATTACGATACTCTACGCCCCGCCAATCAAATCACCGGCTGGGCCTACAATGCGGCGAGAGATACCGAATACGATCCGGCCACGCCGCCTGCCTGGGGAAAGCCTTACTGTAAACAGTGGTGGGAAGATGGGGCTATCGGATTACGGGGAAAACTTGTCACCGAGGCTGATGCTACTTCGGCAGGGTTTTCCGGATTAGTTGTTGCTATCGCGCCCGTACTTGCTAGCGAACAACAAAACGATGCGGTAGCCAAAACCGTACTGGCCAATGCACCACCCTCATGGTCGAACAATGACTTGATGGCACACAATGCCAGTAATTCAGGGCTTTTAAACACCGCAGGAAATATCGTCAAAGGAGGCCTGGCAGCGGGTGGAGTGATCACCGCATCGGCATTGTTCTCCGTCACCATGACTGTCGTACTGCAAGCATTGCCGATGGTGCAAGCTATTATGCTATTGGGTATTTATGCCTTGCTGCCAATGGTGGTAGTGCTATCGCGCTACTCACTCTCCATGATGGTCGTTGGGGCAATGGCGATCTTCACCATCAAATTCTGGAGCGTACTCTGGTACCTGGCCATGTGGGTAGATCAGAACCTGATTCTGTCGATGTATCCAGATGTGAATATCTTCCTGCAACTTTTTGCCAACCCCGGTGAACATGATGCCAAACGCATGTTGATCAATATGATCACCACCAGCCTTTACTTAGGGCTGCCCTTATTGTGGAGTGGGATGATGGCTTGGGCAGGAGTGAATGTTGGGCGGTCGATTAATAATGCAACAGCGCCTTTAGCTCGTGCAGGCGAGGATGCGGGCCGACAGGGTGGATCAATAGGTAAAGCGGTCGTAAGTCGAGGCGCTCGTCGTTAGGGTAGCAACCGGCTAGTCGTCGTACCAACCGTGGGGATCTGTTCCCGCATCTAGACGTCCAGTGCGGTGATTTAACTCACCCGATAGATCTGAATCATGGAGTCTACGTTCTTCATCATCCAGGTTTCCCACGGAGACAAAAAGCTCGCGGAGGACGCTTAGCGTTACTGACGTTAGCCCGATTGCTAAACCCACAACTTTACTGAGTAGGAGTCCATCTCTGGGGTTTTGTTTCCGGTTATTGGATATGTTCTTACTCATGCCTCAATGATAGTCGATGACTCTATAATGTCTACCCCACAGCAGGAAGTGGTTGGTATAGGTAAAGCGCAAGTCGATATTACTAAGTGGCAGCCAGGGCAAAAAGGGCTTGGTTTGTAATCAGGAACACGTACTTCTTGTATGCATCAGCTAGGAGCCACCGGATATGCCAGAAAAGATAGGACAGTTCTTCGATATATTTATTTTGAAACAGGCTGTAGAGACTCAATACCTCGGTGGACTGGATCAATTTATTGCTGACGTCGGCCCTGGCGAGATCAACGAGGATCTCAACATCTTCGGGACACGACACCCTTGTTAAGGCCATTAAGTGCTTGTAAGAGGCGCACCTAAACTGCGACGACGACAGCCCCAATTGTGTTTATGTCTGCACGACATACTACTGGCTGCCACCTTTCAGAGTTATGCATGATGGTGAGTGTCTTAAGGTTGCTGTCAGTGGTGAGGGGGCTTGCTAAAGATGGATTCATGCTTTGCATCAAAACCTTACGTGGTTTTGCTGGAGGTTACTGAAAGCTATTGTTTTATATGGTATTTATGTGTTTTACTGGCATGAATAACAAATGAGGTTTCCTAAGGAATAGGATGTAAATACTTCGCCTACTTCCTCATTCATGAATGGACTCAGTAACAGGCACAGGATCGTGCTGTTTAGGAAGCCCGCGCAGAAGGGGTGATAGTGCTTGTAGGTTTAATGGGATTGTTCTCATGCGCGTATGTGCATGTGTCTTTTAGTAGTGTTGATCACCATTTATCTCTGGTTGGTTCAATAGGGGATGTGGGCTGTGAGTGAAGTTGCCCTACCCCCCATCTTCTGAAGCTGGCAACTGCCCCTTTTGTGCTATCGCGCAGTACTCTGAGCATGAGTTCATCATTGCTCACAATACCTATGCCATTCTCATCCGCGATGGCTATCCCGTAACACCCGGTCATAGCCTGATCATCCCCAAGCGCCACGTTGGCTCTTACTTCGATATTACCGACGCTGAAAAGCAGTGTCTGCAGGAGTTGCTTGAGCTGGCCAAGGCCCAGCTTGATAGTGCATACCAACCATCGGACTATAACATTGGGATTAATGATGGGCCGGCGGCGGGGCAGACGGTGCCGCATTGTCATATACATTTGATTCCGAGGTATGAGCCAGGTAGCCCCCATGGGGAGGATGGGGGTGATCCGCGAGGTGGGGTGCGATGGGTGGTGCCTGGGAAGGCGGATTATTGGAGTGACCATAAGAGATGAGTAATCAGGCAATCCGGGATGAATTCCTCGATATCGTAGTTTGGAGTCGAGGTGCGCAGCGTGCTCCACATAAACCCTTGTTGATCTTATATGCCCTTGGTGCACTGATGAGAGGTCAAGAAAAGCTTGGTTTTATAGAGCTTGAACAGCCGCTGCGTGAGCTATTGAAAGAATTTGGACCGATGAGACAGGCCTATCACCCTGAGTACCCCTTTTGGCGTCTGAGGAATGACGGCGTTTGGTTGCTCGATAATGCAGGTCACTGCGCTATTAGAGCTAGTAACACCGATGCCAAGATCAGCGAACTTCGAGAGCACAATGTCCTGGGTTGCTTCAGACCGGATATTATTCAGGCCTTTAAGGCCGATTCACTGCTATTAAGTGATGTCGTTCAGGCTGTGCTTGAGGCACATTTCCCCGACACATTACATTCTGAAATTCTTGAACGTTGCGGTATAGACCTTCAATACAACAAAACAACTACGAAACGCGATCCGGCGTTCCGGGGTAAAGTACTTAAAGCTTATCAGTATCGCTGTGCTATTTGTGACTATCAGGTCCAGATGGATGGGCGGCATCTTGCTCTAGAGGCCGCCCATATAAAATGGCATGCCGCTTGTGGGCCAGATGTAGAGAGCAATGGCATTGCTATGTGCTCGCTGCACCATAAATTGTTTGATATGGGCGCTTTCACTGTATCTGAGGGGTTGTTTGTTGTTTCGGAGTGCGTCTATGGCAATGGAGGCCTTGAGCATACTCTGTTGCGTTACCACGGGCGCCCAATACAGCGGCCAATAGCTTCAGCTTACATGCCTCTGATCGAGCACTTTCAGTGGCATGAGAAAGAAGTTTTTAAAGGGCCGGCGCGCGCAGCAGTAACTACCGGCAGCATGATTGACAGCATTTGCTCCTAACCGGATAGGCAACTCAGATTAACAGCAAGTTGGTTGGATAAATATGGAACTAAGAGAAGCATTAAGCATACTTTCTAAATCGTCACCCTATGCGGTTGCCACGGTCAGTGAGTTGGCCGGCACGGAATTTGACGAGCTGAAGAAGTGCCTCTATGTCGAGACCGAGATAGAGAAGGTCTTTAAGGAAAAGCTGGCCAATATTAAGCCAGATCAGATTATCTTTCTGTGTGGCAGTAGTGGCGATGGCAAGTCAGAAATACTGACCAAGTACAAAAAACAGCACGAGCAATATGTGGACTTCCATCTGGATGCCACGCATAGCTTCGAGCCGGACATGAGTGCGATCGACACGCTGGATAACGTGTTCGCCGAACATGCCGATGGTAGTCGTGCCCTGGTGGTAGGCATAAATATCGGCATGCTGGGTAACTACGAGCGCGAGGGCAGTGATTCGCATGCCGATATTAAGCAGGCAATCGATGCTTTCTTGCGGCATGAGGCCGTCGATAGCCGCTATACATTCCTCGATTTCGAGTCATTCCCCAAGTTCACCATCAAAGATGGGCGGGTCCGCTCGCCATTCTTCAGCAGGCTACTCGACAATGTGGTGAAGGATGATAGCGGCAACAAATTTCGCGAGTACTATCAGAGGGCTCATGGCGACCCGAGGCAGGCGGTGCTGTGTTCGAACTACCTCATGTTGCGTGATCGCCGTGTTCAAAACGTGGTGATTGAATTATTGCTCAATGCGCGTATCCGCAAAGATCAATTCGTCACCGCGCGGATGTTGCTGGACTTCATTCACAGCATCCTGACTGGGCCTGATTATTTATTCGACAATCTGTTTAATGGCGGCGACAACGAACTGCTGCTGGTGCTGGCTGATTTTGACCCCAGTGTCATTCGCAATCATAAATTGGACCTGTTCATCCTGCATCGTACGCTAGATCTGCAAGATGAGGGCTACCAGGAGTTTCAGACTGAAGCCAAGGCAAAGTTCGGCCTGCCGAGCAATCTCAGCCCACAATCAACCGTGCGCTTGTTCTTCCTGCTGAAGGAGACCCCCCTAGGAGACAATTTCCACCAGGGTTTTAAAGACTCATTCAATGAACGCCCTCTACAGAAGTACAAACAGGTGTGGGAGGTCCATCACAGTTACGACGGCGACAGCGGTGATAAGAAATGGTTGCGAGAGTTCTACAGCGAGACAGTGCTGAAGGCCATCAACAAATACGCCAATCGAAACGCACCCTATCTATCCAAAGATGAATTTTACCTGTCGTCACATGGCGGCTGCGATCTCGCCGCCGAAGTAGAGCTGAGTATCGTCTATAAATCCATTGCGGCCAATAAGTCCGAGGATTTGGCGGCCTTCAATATGTATCTCGAGGTGGATGAAGAGAGGCTCGAGGCGATACCGATTGGCGTAAACCTGCTGGTGCTGATGATGGATATTGTCGAGGGTTACAGGCCCAACAAATATGACAAAAATAGCGTGGTATTGCTGGATGAGCTGATCACCAAGATCACCGAGACGGCCAATGCAGCCGATATGCTGTACCTCTACAAGGGGGATGAACGCATCAAGCTCAAGGTCAATTCTGATAACGAAATTCGAGTGAGTGGCTTATAACATGTCGTTATTGAAGAAAGACCTTAAGGTCACGGGCACTAACAGCTTAAGCAGTTACTTCCCCATACGAACCAGCAGCAGTGAAGGGGCCTTCGACTGGGATGTCGCCCAGGGTATTGTGGTACGCAATATCTATAAGAAGGAAATCGCTAAGTCGATCAGAGACGCCAAGAACGTTGACGATAAGCTCGAACACAGTCTGACTAGCTTTCGCGAAGCCTGCCGCAGCGATTTCGACAACCGCCTGGATGAGCCCGAGCTGTGGGCTTATATCAATGAGATGTATTTTAGTGGCGACGCGGTGTATCGAGTGGCCCCCGAGAGTTTGCTATTCAAGCTGGCGGGCTTAACCGCCAGTTCACCAAAGCAGCGCCTGGGCGATATGTTCTCGAGCCTGATGCAGGCTTTTTATGTCGAGGAGCCAGCGCGGATGAAACGCAATTTTCTCGAGCAGCAGGTGGTCGACAGTCTGCGGAGTGCGAATATCCTGACAGACTACAGCGGTCGTCGCATGTCAAAGGGCGTCAACGAGAAGCCATACCTGCCGTTCTTGACCCGCTACTTCCAGCAAGACCTAGCGTTCTTGGCCTCGCACCCGCGCTATCTCATCGATAACCTCGAAGAGTTATTAAAACTCTACGCCTACTTATATACCGCGCAGATGGCACTGAATATCAAGGGCTGGCCCTCTCAACCTGATTCAAAGCCGCTGTATTTCATCATGGAGAATGAGACCGCCAGTAAGGAACGCTCTGACCTGGTGAAAAACGGCCACCAGCGGGTCGCTAAACAGTTTAAGTACTTGTTTCCCTACCTCACGGTCGCCGAGAGCCTGCAGGCACCGGATGCGAAGGCGAATGAACATCGCCTGCCGCTGTGGGAATTGGCCACAAAACTGACGGAGGATGATGCGCCGGCGCTAAAATCTTACGCCAAGACCTTCGCAGAAGATCGCAACAAGGATGGCGAGTACCAGTTTCCCCACACCGAAGACAACGCCGACCCCTTGTACTGGCTGGAGATCATACTCAATACATCCCTCCGGCAGTTCGACAAGGGAGAGACCCGTGCCGCCGCACAGGGCAAGTTTATCAATTCCACCGAGCAGGAACTCTGTTCCGCCTTCGTTAAGAGTCGCGGTCAGGCCGGTAAGATCCTAGTGATGAATCAGGACTACCTGCTGTTGCTGACCAACCTGGCCATCGGTGAAAAATCCGAGAAATTGAGATTCCACGAATTGCTGGATGAATTTCAGGCCCGTGGTGTGTATTTCGACAAGAAGACCCAGCAATCACTTATTCGGTTTTATGAGCGTGTAGGTAATGTTGAACGAATGAGTGATAGTGGAGACGCCGTATATGTCCGTAAAACTGTTTGAAGAATTCCTGGTAAGACACTTTCTGGACTGGGCGAATACCGAGCTTGCGGCGGGCTTTCGCTACCAGTTCCAATCGCCGAATGTCGATAGCAGTCGCAAACTCTACAAGGCCTTCGTCAGTGTGGGGGCACTGGGTGGTGTCATCGACGTCAAAAACGTCAAGCTGCCGATTATTTGCTGCGGCAGTGTCAACCTGATCCCCGTCATCCACGGTGAGGGTGATGCCGTAGGCTATACCGAGAACTTTATCTCCTATCTGCGCGATGAGGTCTCCGACCAGCAGGGTGTCTTCACTAACACGGCGCTGTTTATCATTCACAACAGCCTACTCGACACCTTGATTAATAGCGCCGATGACCTGACGGTCGAAGGGTGTGTGTTTGATTTAAGTAACATCAAGGGTTCACTCGAGACGCTGATCGATGAGACCGATGCCGCGCAAGGCAAGGAAGTCTCTAAAATCCTGCTGGATTACCAGTTCGACCTGATTATCGAAGATAAAGGCAGTATGTTTGGCTTCGAGTCGCTGTATGCGGCTATTTCTGATGGCAATATTCGCTTTCATGAGATCAACTTACTGGATGACCCGGCTATCTTGAAGATGCAGGGGCAGCCCGAACAAATTCGCAAGCGGCTCGATAAGAATAGGGCGCTGCGTGAAGATATTGCCGATGTGTTGGAGCACTACCCGGACCAACTTGAAGACAACCTGCCGGACTTCAGCAAGTCGTTTATCGATAAACATTTTAAGGCCGATAAGCCCGATGCCTGGCAGCAAGTCAGCTTCGATGACTATCGGAAAGAGCAGGACAATAACCGCGAGCAGCAGCTAGTCATCGTCGATGAAAACTCTGCCAAGGGTAAATTGGTGGTGCGCTCCAAGAGTGAGAGCAAGACCGCGCAGAAAGAGCGCCATGTACTGCTGGTGGTCGATGAGGGGGTCGAAGAATTCGATTTCCTCATCAAATTCGAAGGCGGAAAGGTCAACAACTCCGAGGTTAAGCTCCGAGATAACTGCAAAGAACTCACAGTCAAAGATAATGTAAAACTGAAGGGCGGCTCGGTCAATACCGAGTTACTGCTGACCGGAAAGGTGCGCGACAAGCCGCGCTTCTTTATGCTCAGCCTGAATCGGCCCAAGACCTCGGAGAAGTTCAAGTTTAAGTGTCTGGTAGTTAAGCAGGGCCAGTTTAATACCGAGGAGTTCGAAAATAGCTTTCTGATCAACCCCTCGAAGCGCCTGGTCACCCTGCAGACCCCTGAGACAGAATTGAAGGTGGCGCTGGATGGCGCTGCAACCCGAGTCGCACCGCTGGATGCAGTCGGCCAGGGCTTTGAGCTCGCCGCGCAAGATGTGATCGATTTTGAGCAGATTGCCAACGAGGTCGACCGCATCGAGTTTACGGTCAGTAATGGCCTCGCGTCGCTGACCTTCGATGTCGAAGGGGCGGCCCCCACCGAGGCCTTAACCCTGCCGCTGATGTTCGACCAAAGCCGGGGTGTCAGGCTATTTAGCGACGGCCTGTACGGCGTCTACAACCGCTCCAAGCGACGTGTCTATATCGAACATAAAGAGGTCAAAGGTGGCGCCAAGGCCCTGGAGTTTTTGGACCGTGAGGCCTCGTTTATCGATCAGGGTTTATTCTATGTGAATGATGCCGAGTGTGAAGTTGAGCCGGAAGCCGGCTTCGACCTCGATGCGCTGCAGGCAATCGATGCGGGCCTTGGCGATGCCTACAGCGCGCTCTTTGCCTATTATCGTCGCAATAAGACGCTGCCCTCACTGTGTGGCTGGGGTGAAGAGTACCGTGCTTTAGTGACGGTGGTGGTGCGCAACTACCACCGCTACCTGTCGGCCATCGAAGATAAGAAATACCTGCAGACCGAGCAGAAGAGGGTGCTCACGCTGGGCATGATGACGGTTGTCGGTCAGGACCATATAACCCCGTTTCACCCCCTGGTGCTGGCTTACTATTTAGCGCTGGCCGAGCAGGCAGTGGCTGACCCAACCCATAGCTTCCGTGACCTGCCCAAGGTCACGCTGCAGCGCCTCAATCCCCAAGGTCTGTTGCCCTTCATTTTTGATGAGAGCCACGACTTCTCCTATGTGAAGGCACTGGATGACAACTGTTTCTGGATGCACTGTGTGCCGCATCAAGAGACTAATTACGGCTTTGTCACTAAGCTGGTGAAGGATAAAATCGCCGAGTTCTCCCAGGCCTTCAGTTCGCTGTTTAAACAGACAAAGGGTGAGGGTGCCCGCCCGGTGCTGATCATCAACTCGGTGAACAACTATGAGAACAATGAGCTGTTCTGGGGTATCGTCGAGCATGTCGTCAAGCAAAAGGGCAAGACCTTCGATATCCACGTCAATGTCTACGACGATAAACTGTGCGAATGTGAATTCGACCGTTTCTCGGAGATGGCCAGTTACGAGAAGATAAAGCAGCGCTACGGCTTGAATAAAGGGGCGGCGAAAGAGCATGCCGACACTATCGTCGACCTGCTGCGCACACGCGTTACCTACAGCAAGTTCACCCATAAAGAGTCCGATGAACAGGTCTACGCGCACCTGACCTTCTTCCGCAACAATCAAAAGGTCAAGGTCGTTGACGTCAACCCGGATGAGCGTCTTTCCGGTGTCAGTTGTCACGGTTTGATTAACGGTGAGGCCTCGGCCAGCGAGCAGGGTAACTACATCACCGGCTTTGGTCTCTGCAATGTCGACTACCAGGGCCTGTTACATGTCGAGATCGCCGCCATCTTGGGGCGCATGTATAAGCCGGCCCGCGAGGCCGCCATCGAATATCGCGATAACAGCGCCATCGCGCTGGCGGTTGACGATAAATTTAAGAGCCTGCTTGAACGCTCCTATAACAGTTCTATCTGGACTTCGATCATCGACCCCAAGGTGACACTGGATTTCTTCGAGAACAGCCAAGATATGTTGTTGATCCACTACTCGGATCAATACACCAGCTCCGCCAGTTACGACGCCATTACCGTTACCCGCCAGACCGACCTCTATGACAGGGTGTTGGAGAAGGACGAGGGTGGGCTGATCGGTGAGTTCAATGCTTTCAATGGCGAGTGGCTGTTGAAGATGATTACCGACCCGCCGAAGATTCGTAAAGAACGCAAGGGCATCCTGGCGGCCTATAAGATGATCAGCTGTCTGTTGGCCGAGTCGGATATTACCTGGGTACCGATGTCGGCGGCCGAGATGGTGCGGGTATCGGGCAATATTGGCCTGAATATGTCGGAGTCCGAGTTCTCTCGCCACCTCAACGGTTATAAGTCGGGGGCGATCTCTGACGACGTATTGTTTGTCGGCTTTAAGGATGAATCGCTCTACCTGCTGCCACTAGAGGTGAAGACCGGCGCCAGCTACGACAGCAAGAAGGCCATCAAGCAGGCTCAGGAACTATCGCGCTACCTCATCGGTGAGGTGCTCGGCGGCGACTCGCTGGCGCGCAAGCTCTACCGCGGTCTGTTTATCCGCCAGGCGCTGATGCAAATTGATAAGTACGAACTCTATTCGGTCTACCCCGAGGGCTACTTCGCCCCCTTTCTGGATCGCAAGGAGTGGTGGTTGCAGGGCGACTACGATATCGCGGCCCTGGCGGACTACCCCCGTGGCTTCGTGGTGGCCAATCTACAGGATGACAAATGCCTGGAGACCAGCGTGGAGGAGGTCGAGGGCATTCTCAAGATCGAGGTGCCCTATAGCTTCCTACCGAGGATGATCACCACCCCCTTGCAGTCGCTGCTGGCTGACACCGCGGCTACAGCGGTGGCCAGCATCCCGGACAAGTATTTCTTGAAAGGCGCTCGCAAGTCAGTAACGCCGGTCGCCGACGTTGTTGAAACTGCCTCTGCCGACCACGATGACAAGGTGCAAACGTATACTGCAGACGTTGTTGAGCCTCAGGTTACAGCGCCAATTCTGCAAGCCAAAAAACCGACAGTCGTGTCGCCGGCTGTTGCCACGGGTGACGAGTCACTGAAGGTTCTGATCGGCCATGAGGTGAAGCACAATCAGCCGGTTTTCTGGGAGCCCACCAATACCGCCAAGTTCATGAACACCAATTCAGGCATCATCGGCACCATGGGTACAGGTAAGACCCAGTGCACCAAGTCGGTGGTGACCCAGCTCTATCGCAATCAGCATCAGAATGTCGACGGCCAGCCCATCGGCATCCTGATTTTTGACTACAAGTCCGACTATGTGGATGAGAAATTTCAAACAGCCACTAATGCCAAGAAATTCAATCTCTTTAAACTTCCCTACAATCCTCTTAGCTTGTTTGGGGATACCCCTATGTTGCCAATTCATACCGCAGCGGGGTTCTCGGAAACGATGTCTAAGGCCTATGGTTTGGGCAAAAAGCAGCAGCTGACGTTAGAAAATGTCATTCTCGAGTGTTATGACAAAGCTGGTATCCAGCCTGAGAACCCTTCGACCTGGTCGAAGCCTGCACCAACGATCGAAGATGTTTGGCAGCTGTATTTGTCTGACGAGCCTGACGAGGACTCTTTGTACGCAGCACTCTCTAAATTGGCTCGTTTTAAAATTTTCGAAGATAACCCGGCTAATCTCACCAGCCTCTATGAACTGGTTGATGGCGTTACCGTTATCGAATTGGCAGGTTATCCCCCACAGGTGCAGAACCTGGTGGTAGCGTTAACACTCGATCTGTTTTATTCACAGATGCAGAAGAAGGGGAAGCCTGTTGTTAATGGAGACTTCCGCCAGGTCACCAAATTGCTATTGGTCGACGAAGCCGATAACTTCATGTCCCAGGATTTCCCTAGCCTCCGCAAGGTACTGAAGGAAGGCCGTGAATACGGGGTAGGGGTAATACTCTCCACCCAGGACATCACCCACTTCAAGACCAAGGGAAATGACTACTCCGCTTATATTCTGAGCTGGGTGGTACATCGCGTTTCACAGATCAAGAATCAGGATATTAAGTCGCTGTTCAATATAGACGACAGGTCGGAGCAAGAGCGGCTGATGGGGGCGATCCGCGGATTGGAGAAACACTACAGCCTGTATGTGGATGGGGATAAGAAGATTAGTAAAATAAAGGATAAGGCGTTTTGGGAATTATAATGCTTGATGATTGGGATGATGTAGTTGGAGAGCTAAGAAGACTATTCCATCCAATTGTTCAAATATCGGTGGTGATACTATTCTCGCTTCTTCCCTTATTGCTTACAGCAGGCAACGTTGCATCACATAGTGAAGATAAGTTCTTTTTCGTAGAGCTAGCTACTTTGCTAGAAAATGGCTCAATGTTTATTTATGTATCGACATTCTTGGCACCATACTTTTATAGTTTATTTTTTGAGGGGGGGTTCAGGGCGCGTCTAAATGTGATGGGTGTTCTCCTGCTGGCTATTTGGTCATTAGTGATGGGGGCGCTTTTATATAGCGGATTCGTAAATCGTGAGTGGGGCGGGGATAGCTTTCCATATTACGTTGAATGGTCTGTATTGCTACCTGCAATTATTACTTGGTATTACACGCTGTATAGGAGTGTGGGTGGGAGCCCCAGTGATCCGTCTAAGGATGCTATTAATGATGCAATTCAAACACGGGTGAATAAGAAATGAGTGAACAGATGGAAGAGCTTAAATTACCCGCTATCCGTGTTCGGCAGCCAATTGGTGATTTTTATTTGGCCAAAATGTCTGTGCCTAACATTAAGGAAATATCGTATTCGGATACACGTCGGATGATGGATAATTTGGACGATTATCTAGGAATTCAGAGGATGGTGTCGGGATCTAGGACCAAAGATCTCGATCGTTATATATCTACTATTGATGCGACATTCCCTTCGGCTGTGATATTGGCTGTTGATTGCTTCTCTGCCTATTTTGATGAAGAAAAAAATGAGTTAATTATAAGTTATCCTGCGAAATCTAAAGCGAAGTTGGCGCGTGTACTTGACGGCCAACATCGATTGGCAGGATTTAACGATGAGAACAGCTCGTTCACGAGTTTCGATGGGGAGGAAGAGTTCTTTGAATTGCCGGTTTCTATATTTATAAACTCAGATATGGCGGAGCAGGCAAAGATATTTACAATGGTTAATCAAAATCAAACCAAGGTAAATAAAAGCCTTGTGTATGACTTAGAGGATTTGTCAAAATCGAGAAGTCCTTGGAAAACTGCGCATCACATAGCTGTAAGTCTAAATTCGACAGAAGGCTCGCCCTTTTATCGGCGCATTAAGCGCTTGGGAGTCAAGTCCTCTCGTGATGCTGTTGAGCCTATAAGTCAGGCTGCTTTCGTAGATAATTTGGTGAAGTTGATTTCTTCTGATCCCCAGGACGATAGAAATGTCCTGTTGGCTAAGGCAAAGGGTATGTCTGGTTTATTTGCTAAAAAGCTGGAAGTGGGTGATGAGACGAATGTTACAAAAAGGCCCCTGAGACCTCTTTTTGTAGCAGGGGATGATAGAGGTATTGCGACAATAGTTTTAGATTTTTTCTCGTCTGTCGAGAAGCGTTGGCCTAATGCTTGGGATAAAGGGAATCGCGAGTCTTTTCTCAATACGGCAGTTGGTTTGGATTTGTGCTTTAGGATTTTGAAAAAATTTCTTAATCAAGGGCTATCTGATTATGATGTTTTTTTAGAGGCCTTGAATGCTGTTGAAATGGATGATCAATATTTTGTGGATTTAGATAAGAGCACCACTACAGTTCCTCGGATTCTTCAAGAAATGATAGGCTGAAACTACTGGTGCCTACGATATATTCATATGGTTTTTAAAGAGGGATGATTGAAGATATATTTACTTTTCCTTCGATCGCTGTGCTGCCATCATCCACATGTGCTGCCCAAGCATCATGAAGCTGAGACTTCGTGAAGGCTGGGTAAGCCTCCTTCAGCAACTGCTCTGTCACCACCCCATGATCCCCCAGCCAGGTGTGCTTATCCAATTCACGCCCTGTGTGCTCGACGCTGTCCGTCTCCAGATCAAAACGAAACCCACGCTCGATTGAGGTAAAAAACGCCAGCCGCGCACCAATATTGGCCGTCAGCCCGGTATTACTCTGTAGTCGACGCAGAGAGTTAGTGGCGCGTTCAGAAATTTTCATCTTGTTCGGTAACATAGTCTTAACCTTGATTCATTCGCCAGAGCTTAAGTGCGCCAGAAATAGCCTTCGTTATAGTTGGAGCTGCCGACCTTGGAATCGTAGTCGACGGAGAAGGCATGAGAGATCTCCGGCGACAGCTCGCTGTAGAGGTTCTCGTCAATCTCGGTGTCGGTCGACAGGATCAACACCTGGTGGCTGGCGGTGGGGAAATAGTTCTGTACCAGGTTGGTGCGATGCTTGGAGTCGAGGCGGCCCAGCGGAGTGTCGATGATGATCGGCAGGTTGCGGCCCGAGGTGCGACCCAGGGCCTCGAGCATGGCGATGGCGTAGATCTGCTTCTCGCCGGCGGAGAGCTTCTTCTTGTTGATGGCTTTGCCGTGCCTGTCGGTGAGGGTGACATCGAAGCTCTTGGGGTCGATCTTGGCCAGGATGTCCATGTCGTCTTTGCGGGCTAGCTTGCTGAAGGACTTGATGAACTCCTGCTCCAGCATGGCCAGCTTGCGGACCTTTGTCTGCTCGGAAAAGTCATTGAGCATGGCGCGGGAGTTGGCGGCCAGCTCGATACCCTGGCCGTGGCTCATGTTCTTGCTGTATTTTTCGTCGAGGTCGCGCAGCCGGCGTAGGTTGTCCATCGCCGCACGCAGGGCGCGCTTGGCATTGTCGCGGGCGGCCTCGATCTGTTTTTCGAGGCCGCCTTTTTGGGCTTGCAGCTCGCCGAGCTCGACCATAATGTCGTCTAGGCGCGACTGTTCGGGGGCGCGGGCAATATTGGTGGCGGCGATGGCGAGCTCATCCTCTAGCTCTTCGACCCGTTGGCCCAATGTCTTAAGCTGCTGAACCTGCTGGGGTACGTAGGAGTTGATCAGCAACTGGATGCGCTCGAACTCGCTGTCGGAGATGTCGTGGACGATCTCGGTATCAGCGTTGTCGGCGAGTACCGGGCTGAAGGCGCTGTCAATGGCACTGTCTACGGCGTCTTTGTTACCCTTGCCGAGTGTCTTGCTGAGCTCGCTGCGCAGCTTCTTCAGGTGTTTGTTGAGTTCTTTTCTGGCGGCCTGCTGGCTCTTTCTGTCTTTCTCGGCCTGTAGTTGCTTGAGCAGCTTGGTTAGTGACTTCTGTGCCAGCGCGAGCGGGATGGTGTCGGCGAACAGCTCTTTCATCTCGCTATTGGCGGCGCTCTTCTCTTTGATGATCTGTTCGCTGCGAAACTCTTCGGCCTCGCGGGACTTGGCCCAAGCTCCACCTAAGTCGTTGATGCGCTGCTGGATGCTGGTGATTTCGGCGGTGATACCGACGAGCTCGGTGTTGAAGTCGTCTTTCTCGCCGATATACGCTTGATACTGGGCGTAGTTATCTTCATAGCTCTTTTCGAAAGCTTTCAGCTCTTTGCTGATCTCCTTCGGCAGCTTGGTCTGGGTGTTCTCGCGCAGATAGATGCCGAGGTCGGCCCGCAGCCGGTCGATGATATCGAGGCCGAGCAGGCGCTTGATGGCATCGGCCAGGGCCTCGTTGGTGTTGTCTTCCGCCAGGTCTGCAATCTTTTCGCCGTCGAAGAAGAACAGGTCGGCCACGCCGATGGGGATTAGCTCGTTGAGAAAGCTCTGAAGCTGCTCGGCGCTCAGGCCTTCGAGTAGGGCGTCGTTCTTAAAAATCTTGAGGTGCTCGATAACCTTCTGGCCTTTCTCCTCCCAGCTGCGCACTACTCTGTATTCGTTGATGGTGCCGTGCTTGCCGTAGGTGAAGTTCAGCTCGATGGCGGCGGAGTAGGGGGCGACCACGCTTTTGCGGGGCTTGTGAATATATTCCTGCAGTTGCTGGTGGTAGTCGGTCAGCGTGATGCTGCGGCCCATGCTTTGGCGGCCGTACAGTGCCAGGCGCACGGCGGTCAATGTGGTGGTCTTACCGGCGCCGTTGAGGCCGCCGAATAAGACGATGGGGCGCTTGCGCCCGTATTTGACCCGCGGGGCTAAATCGATAACGTGGTGGCCGCTGAATACGCCGAAGTCTCGCAGGCTGAGTGAATTCAAAATCATGGTCAAATATTCTCGTATTCGGTGGCCAGGTCTTTCAGCTTTTCGTCATAGCCTGCGTCCAGGTTCTTGAGGCCTGGTTTGTGCTTGTTCAGCTCCATTTTTGCCTTGATGTCTTCGAGTGATCCCCAGTCGCGGTTGAGCAGGCTGGCCATGCTCTTGAACAGGCCCTTACGACGGCTGAGGCCGTCCATCGAGAGCTCGAGCTCGATCAGCTTCATGGCCAGTTCGTGGGGTACGGCGTGCTCGCTCTCGAGTCCCTTCAGCAGGTCGGCATCGGCCTGGGTGAAGGCGCCGGCGTCTTGGTCGGCCCAGTCCAGGTCTTTGCCGTAGACCTCGCGATAGATCTGCGGCAGGGTGTCGGCCCAGTCGGGTTCGTTGGGGTCGAACATCCATTCGCGCCGTATGGCGTAGAGCTCTTCGGGTTGGATCAGCGTGATCTTGTGACCGTCTTCGTTGAGTTTTTTCTCGATAGTAAGCAACTCGCGCAGCCAGAGTTGTCGGCGCTCCATCCAGTAGGGGCCGGGGATGGTCTTGACCTCGGTGTCGTTGTCGTCATCTATGGCCTTGCGGGCGTACTGGACCTTACCGGTACGGCGCTTGAAGTTGCGGTACTTGTGTTTGTTCTCGGGGATGGTGCTGTTGTAGAGCTGGTTGCGGAAGTCTTTTAGCCCCTGCAGCCAGGTCTCCCCGGAGTCGATTAACCCCTCCATGGCTCGGTCTTTGGTGACCACGGTGCAGGTCCAGCAGCCAAAGCGGGAGTTGCCGCAGGAGGGGGTCTTGGTGTCGATGACCAGCGGGCACTCGCCGGCATTGGAGTCTTTGTAGAGTGAGAACAGCTCGAAGTGGTCACCGCCCCAGGGTGCGGGGGCGCCCAGCAGGTAGAGCCAGACATCGTCGAAGGTCCAGTCTTCGATGGGCATATAGGTAAAGGCGCCGGGCAGTGATGAGTGGCGCGAGAGGGTGGAGCCGTCGATTTTGTGTTTGGCGATGACCTGGGCGCGAGAGGCGCTTTCGTCGCTGCGCGCCCCCAGTACCACGACCACCTCGCCGAACTTGGCGACCTTGTCGAGAATGAATTCGCTGACCGGGTCGATCTTCATGCGCTCGGTACACCAGCGGAAGTTTTGTGTCGGTGCGGGGTAGCCCTTGCCCAGTAAGTTTGACCAGAAGGTCTGATCCATCTTGGGCTGCACTTGGTGCGCCGAAAAGGGCAGGTCTAACTCTTTGGCTTTCTTGTTGATCTGCTTGAGCACGCTCTGAAACATATCGACAACCATGGGCGTCTCTACCAGGGTGTCGGATGAGATGACATAAGTATGTTTATGGCGCTGCTCGGGTTTGAGCTTTGTCACCGCAACGTAGATAAGGGAGAGGATAGTGGTGCTGTCTTTACCGCCACTAAAGCCAATGACCCAGGGCTTCTCATCTTCTAAATACAGCGATTGAATCTCTTGTATTAGGTCGGACAGTGGCCTGCCGGCAAAGCTGGTTTCTTTCAGCATTTCATCCATGGTTGGAAATAGCGTTTTCGGCTTGCTCATGAGTTGAATTGCTCTTCGAGTGCGAGACTGTCGGCGCTGAGTGGCACGCCGATATGCTGTCGTATTAGGTTGGCGGTGAGGCCGACGTTGGCGCGGGCTTTACTGAGCCTGCCGTACATGAGGGCACGGCCCTCCCAGATGTCGGTGCTGGAGCGGGCCCAGTCGATCTTACGAATATGCTTGAGCTGCTTCTGCCAGTCGTCTGGATTTTGAATCAGCAGGTCGGCGCCGGCGCTACCCAGCGCCTGCAGGGTGACGCCGTGGGCGTGCACATAGTTTTGTCGCAGCTCGGCGGTACTGACCTTTTTGTGCAGGGCGGCCTGCCAGTCGGGTATGTGTTGGCAGATCTCTACCCAGAACGCGGCGGCCAGCTGTTTTTCTTCGTCGCTGATTGGGTCTTTGGCGGACTTGCGCAGCAGACTGCGGCTGGCGAGCTTGATACTGCTGAGGGTGAAGAGTTTACTGCTGCGGTTGGAAAGACTGGATTTTTCCATCTCGGTGAGGCGCTTGAAGCACTCGACATTGGCCACTACATAGCGGGCCAGCTCTGAACTGGGGTCACGATGGTCGTAGAGGGTACTAATGGAATCGTTCGGCCTGACCGCGTGTTTGTTCAAATCCGCAAACATCTGCTGACTGCGTTTGAGGTCTTCGTCGATGAAGAACAGTACGGGGATGTGGTCGTGCCCCAGCTCATGGGCTTCTTTGATCGCCTCTTCGATGGCCGCCCGGCGGTGTTGGCCATCGTTGATCAGTATTTGTGCGTCCATCGCGAGGGTGAGCATGCCGAGGTTCACGCCCGGGCCTGTGTCGGCCATGGGTTCGAAGTGGATCTGTTTGCTAACCGACGCGGTGATGGCAGAGAGCGTGTAGCCCTGCGGGTTGTTGACCAGATATTCGGCGATCTCGGGGATGCGGCTTTTATTAAGGATGCGTTGTGCGCGAAGTTCGGCGGGAACCTCATCTTCATCAAATACAAAGATCTTTGGTATCAGGCGCATTGGGCACATGGCGATGTAGCAGGGCCTGCCGGCCTGCACGCCCCTGACCGCTGGGAAGGTATGGCTGTATTCGTCGATTAGTGTCTTGGCCATTACTACAACCTGTCGGTGTTGTTTGTTAATAATCTCGAAATGGGAGTGTATGAAAACACACATTGGAAGTCAATTTATGACTTCCAATGTGTGTTTTTAAGTTTTTAAGTGGATTTTATAACAAGTGGAAGTCTTTATTGGTGATATCCTGAGCGGGCTGTTTGTGAGGTGTTGCCTTATTGTTTGGGTTCTATTGACAGTAGAGTGGAGGAGGTCAACAGTCTGGCCTCACCTCGCTAAGAAATCTGCCTTGTCCAAAAGCGGCGTCGGCTCAAACTCCCCAACATAATCAAAAAAATCGATATCCTGCTCCCTCAGTTTGATTTTGATGCGCTCAGTCAATCTCGGCACCTCAGCCTCCCAGTCGTCATAGACCATTAGGCTGACCTTAGCACTCATGATGTGAGTTTTGATTAGGCTCACTGATTCCAATTCGCCGTAGAGTTGGGTGGCGCAGCCGATATAAACCCGTAGGGTTTTGGGGCACTGAGGCAGGTATTGTTTGTGAAAGATCAGATCATGCTGGCCGTTTAGCTGACTAGCAGGTAGTTTCTGGTGGGCTTCGATACAGGAATCATAGATCTTGGCTGGCTCTGAGACACTGAATAGTAATGCTTTGCCCCGCTCTCGGACATCGCTGTATTTGCCGAAAAAGGCTTTAATATCACGCTGCAGACTCTGGGGCATACGTCGGTAGGCGTCGCGCTTTTTGAAGAAGCTGAGGGCGAAGTAGACTTCCAGGTCATCTTTTCGGTTCTGTTCTGCCTGTTGGTATTGTTCGTTATCATAGTACTGTTTGCAGAGCGCGAGGGCTTTGCTGTGGGAGCCAATCACCTGGCGAAGTTGCTCTGATAGCTCGAATTCATCGTTGGCCGGTAGGCGCCCAAGTTCCAGGCAGGTATACCAAAAGTCACTGAATATAGTCTGGTGCCTCTCAAAAAGGTCTTTGGCCTTTTTCTCTGAGATCGCCTTTGGTGGTCGTGTGCTCAGCTGGCGCCAGGGGTGACGGGTGCGCTGGCGTTCGAGCAGGTAACGCTGCTCCTCTAGCTTGTCTTTGAATATTAGAAATACGCCGGGGGCGAGGGCTATGGCGGGCTCGTTCAGTGTGCTCTCAATGTATTGTTGTAGTTCTCCCTGCATGTAGTAATGCTGAAAGGTATTGCGAGAGGTGATGACGCCATCTTTATAGGGTTTGAAGCGTTCGTAGATGCGCTCGTTACCTAGCATGGCGGACACGATTAATAGCTTCTCTGCGTATTCGTAAGCGCGTTGCAGGGTTTCGCTTCGCTCTTCCTTATCCTCAATCACATTGATCACAAAGCCGAGGTTAACGATGTCGCAGCTTTCAATGTCGGTATCGGGCCTATGTGCCGGATCCCAGCCGATACAGTCGATGCCGTGCTCTTCCATTTCTCGTAGGTCATCACCACGGCCACAGCCGTAATCCAGCACCGAATAGTCGCCGTTGAGGTAGCCGCGTTGGGCGATTAGAAACATTGGTACCGAAAGCTTGTCGCGGGAGAGGGCAGTTTTTTGGCGCTCAATATCGCCATTGAAGGGGTGGGTGATCTCAGGGGTGAGCATTTCTGTGAGGGAGAGTAGGCGGCCTTCGTCATTAAGGAAATACCCCTTGCGCTTGATCAGTCGAAGCCAGCTTTGTTTAAAGCCAATGGTGCGGGTGTTGTCATAGAGCCCAATAGCTTCGCCTTCCTTAGTGAACTGACTGAAGAATCCTACTTGTGGGTGGTCAGGTGCTAAAAAGGTTTCCCGCCGATGCAGTATTGGTGGGTTTTCAGACTTACTGTATTTGGCTTCACGAACGTTAAGTTTAGCTAAGTCGATCGTGTAGCTGTGGTGTAGTGGAGGGTAGGGCTCTTCAAAAAAGGTAGGGTAACAGAGCAAGCTAAGCTTGAAATCTCGTTTATAGAGTTTGAGTAGGTGCCACTGGTTGTCGCCAATTTTTAGAGCTTTGGTGACGCTATTAATGAGTGATTGCAGCTTCTCGGGCAATTCACCGAGAGCACACTTATGAATATAGATGGCCTCCGGGAGTTGTTTGCCCAGCTTGATGGTTTTGACGAGTTCTTGAAAGGTCGTAAAGTCCATGTTGGGGGCTACTCTAAATGAGAGCGTGTTTGCCTAAAGTGATGATTTTGTCGGTTGCTGGTATTAAAAATCAAAAGATTACCCAGCTTGTAAAGCCTTTCCTCTATCGGTTTGCTGTGAGGGGGAAGTGGACTGAGTTTAGCTGAAAGGTGTAAAAACAGAAAGACCGTACAAGGCTCTCTGTGGTGGGCTTTTCGATGTCATGCCATTCCTTGTAGATTCATCCTATCAGCTGGCACAGGTTTATTAGACCACTACACATTGCCTTTGAATGGACTTCCGGGAATTGGAAAGTCAATTGGTTGTTGTTTGGCTCTATCATGTTTTCTACTCTTCGGTTCACCCGTCGCCATCACGCACATCCCAGGCGATACGTAGGATCTGCCACAAGATTAAAGCGCTGTTTAATGCCAATCGTAAGGATAGGGTTCTGGCAGTGTTTGGGTGTAGCAGGGTTTAGTTCATTACAGCAGGGTGGCTGTAGTGGAAAACAGGCATGGGTGAGTGCTTGTGAATTGTAAGTTTACGTTCCACTCACGTTCCACAGAAGGGACAATAATAGACAATGGTAGACCGGGAGGTAGAAGTAGTAAGCCTAGAAAACCGTTTAAAAATCAACGTATTAAGTGGTTTGTTATGGTCTTTCGAGGTTTTTCAGAATGGTGCCCAGGAGAGGACTTGAACCTCCACGACCTTGCGATCACTAGCACCTGAAGCTAGCGTGTCTACCAATTTCACCA
>MAAC01005951.1_pt1 | contig 56964 bp, 58 predicted proteins | sample 1115981 | NCBI WGS metagenome assembly MAAC01 (sample SAMN04961126, study PRJNA320927) | seawater metagenome | isolation source: sample BD02T64 sea water enriched with oil for 64 days | place: USA:Gulf of Mexico | collected 2013-07-27 | reverse complement strand
TTGTGCTGATGCTCTTGCATTGCCATTTCTTCCGCAATGACTGTCGTGCCCATTAGAGAGATCAGCAGGGCTAGTGCCCAAGATAGTAGTTTCATCGATGAATTACCCAATGAGTAAGGGATCTATCATTGCGGCGATTAACAACAGTGTCAATTGGACTAATGATGCAAGAAAGCAGCGAATGGCCGTTTTAGGGCTGGCATTCTGAACCAGGTGAATCCCTTTATAGATGAAGTAAGCGCCACCGATTGATGCACCTGTCAGATAAACCCAGCCCATGCCATAGAAGCCGGGTAATAGTGACACTGCTACAAGAGCAATAATATTGAGCAGGATGATCTTGGCGGCAGCAGCATCGCCCTTAACCACCGGAAGCATGGGAACTCCAGCATTGGCATAGTCCTTGTGAAGAACTATGGCAAGCGCCCAGAAGTGGGGAGGTGTCCAGAGGAAGAGTACTACAGCGAGTAATATGGACGGCATACTTAAAGCAGGGTCTGCTGCGGAAGCACCAGCTAATACAGCAAAGCTGCCTGCAGCACCGCCAATCACAATATTCCAGGCTGTGCGGCGTTTGAGCCACAGGGTGTAAATAATGCCGTAGGTAAAGGCCCCCATAAAGACGTGGAAGCCCACAGCAATATTAAATACCCAGCTGGCAAGACCTACGGAGAGCAGAAGTAGGCAAGCGATAAGACATAACCACCCCTGGCCATGTGAGGCTGCACCTGTAACAAAAGCCCGGTTTTTGGTGCGTTCCATGCGCGCATCCAGATCTCGTTCAGCATATTGATTAAATGCGCCTGCAGCAGCAGAGGCACCTAAAACGGTCAATGCTAATGCCAACATTTGCAGACTGGACAATGACTCGCCGGGCGTGACTGCGAATCCCGCCAAGGCCGTTACTGCCATTAACACACCAATGCGTAGTTTAAAGATGTCGACTATCGGGGCAAACACAGAGGTTCCTTCATCATTGAGTTAGTCAAAAAAAGGGGGGGCTACGCCCCCCCCTCCCTTGGTCTACAGGTTTGGATTATAGCCTTTCTAGCTTAAACCCCAAGTTTGTGCCAAGTACTTCCAGTTGATGAAGTAATAAAGCACAAAGGCAACAAAGAAGACCGCAACCATTCCCAGTGTGCCAGGAATTGTCATTGCAGCTTTGTTCGTTGCGTACTCCTCATCAGTAACGGGGGCAGCGATCATCACATCACCAACCTTCTCATCTTCACCAATTTTCTTGCCGAACAGCAGCGAACCGACCACGATGATACAGAAGGCTGCGCCACCTAGGCAGGCTAGGATCACAGACATACCATTTAATCCCATCATGGTGATAGCTGCAGCTGAGAATTCAAACCCACCATCCGAACTGGAGAACAGAATATCCCAATGCCGTCGCGGTACACCCAGTGTGCCGGCACCCATCATGAATAGCGAAACACCGGTCATGCCAAGGCCGAAAATCCAGGGTTGCAGGCAGGCCAGTTTTTTCATGATTAACTGACGGCGGAACAGAATGGGTACCAGCCAGAAGGTGATCGCCATAAATGTCATGGTTGTACCGATAACAACTGTGGCATGGAAATGACCAGGTACATACAGGGTGTTGTGAATCAGCAGATTAATCTGCTCGGTACCCATGACCACACCAGTAATCCCCCCCAGCACACCAAAGCCGACCAGTGACAGGAACATACCGGAAAAGACCGGGTTACCCCAAGGTGCTTTACGTAACCACTCAAATAAACCAGCACTGAGGCCTCGGGCACGTTGAGCATGCTCAATCGAACCGGGAACAGTCAGACCGTGAACCATACTAGCCATTACTGCCAAGTACATGGCGTAACTGGTATTAAAGATTTTCCATTCGGAGCTAAGGCCAGGATCTACCAACAAGTGGTGGGCTGAGGCTAACTGCAATACAGCGATGTATAGCAGGAAGGCGAAACGGCTGACTTTTTCTGACAGCGGTTTTGCGCCAAATAGAACGGCCGCTATCAAGTACCAGATAGAAACCTGGGCTGCAACGTTGACCTGTTGGGATGAGTGACCAAATGCCCACCAGATCAAGCGGTAAAGGCCTGCATCAATATTGCTGACAAACCCAAGGTTCCAAAGCAGTGTCGGAATGAGAATGACGGCACCAGAAGCAATGGTAAATATAGCAATAATACAGGCGGTCAACGCACCGAATGTCACTAGTGGTATAGAGCCCTCATAGGTTTTATCATCCTTGGCGATAACCAGTGTACCCAGGAATAGAAAACAGTTAATTAATGCCCCCACCGCAAACAGGATAAGCCCAACATAGAATAGGGTGTCCGCGGGCATGGGTACATAGGAGGTCATCATGACGCTGGAATTACCAACAACCATGACTGCGTAGTTGTTAAGCAGTGCGCCCAGTACCATCAGTACGAACGCACCCATGCCAACTTTTGGCATTGCCATACGGCAACCCAATAGGGTAGAAGAGGCAAAGTGCAGTACCGCCATTTCAAAGAAAATAATCCAGAAAATCAGTACGTTGATGCCATGCCCAGTGAGTACCTGATAGAAGGTATCCGGCCCGAGTAAATGAACCTCTGGCCAGCGAGTTAGGCCAACACCCAGACCGAGTATGCCGCCAACCAATAGAAATACCACGGCTGCAACAGCATTGAGTTTTATTAGGGTTTCTGCAGGACGGTGCCATTTGAGCCCGGTATCGGGACAAATTCTAAAATCATTATTAGTATTCATGTCAGCCCCTTATTCAACAACGTAAATCGTGCCCAGCATATTGTGATGCCCGATTCCGCAGTATTCGTTACAAACAATAGTATGCTTACCCGTTTTGTTTGGGGTGACCGTTAAAACCATGTCATAACCCGGTAGGACTTGCACATTGAGGTTGGTGGGTTGCAGGGAGAACCCGTGCTGCCAATCAACTGAGGCGATGTGAAGACGATAGGTTTCGTCTTTCTTCAGCTCAAAATAGGGCCACCATTGCCAGAGTCGACCTACCAGGTATATATCTTCACCTGCGGGAGGTTTGACCACTGGAATCTGCATGTCACCTTCAGTTCGAACAGTGTATTTGTCAACAACCGCCTGAGCTTTGGCCATGTAGATTTCTGGGGTGGTTCTGTACGCTTCATCGGATAGGTTTTGGTCACCATAAATATGCCAGAATGGCATCATCAGGGTTAAAATAATTCCCCAAACGACCACAACAGCTATCCAGATTAGCTCACCTTTTTCTATGGGTTCTTTCCACCAGATTTTTCTGGCTGGAGGTGAAATGCTTGTCATTGTTTATTCTCCGTAAAGCCAAAAGCTTGGTTATTGGGAAATGGGGATAGAAATTAGCTCCATCACACCCCAAACGATGTAGAGGAGTGTGGGAACGGAGATCCCGATAAATAACAGAATAAATGGGTTGTCCAGCACCCTTTGCATTACTGGAATGTCCCTATCCTCAATGTGGTTGTCATCACTCATGGCGGCTCGTTCCTATTTTTTTGTTTATACAATATCCGAGTATTTTAGTAAGTTACCTACTGAACTTTAACGCTGTAAGCCTGTCATTGCACTTGACCTAAGTCAACGGTTGGAAAGTGGCTGTTTGAAACAACGACTAGCTGGAAGGATAGTTCAAAAAAAAGGGGGTGTGGAAAAGGGATGTGGAAAAGGGGTACCGCAATGAAAGAAAAGTGAAGCTGAGTGAAATATTTTGTCGGATAGAATCACCCAGCTTTGTCATGTGATGTTGTTATCCGGGCCGACCATCAACTCGTGGTTGAGTCAGTACTGGCCAATAGATAACGATATAGACTAGGTAGGCAAATACCCAGCAAGCAATACTGATCATATACAGCGAAGAAGGGTGATTTGATATGAGAGGTGCAACGACTCTGACGATAGCTGATACGGCCAGAGCCCCATAACCCAGGGTAATCCAGATGCCCACTTGTAACATTCGGCCAGTGTGACCGAGTGAGACACGGCTGATCATGGCTAGAATCATTAGTCCGATCCCACCGATGGTAAGTCCGTGGAGAGCAGCGCTCAGTGGTATTGGCAGGCCAAAATGATAGGCTCCCAGTAAGCCCAAGCTGATGGCAATAAGCAAATAAGATAAATGCAGTGACCAGAGTAGTGGGTTATTCCAAGTAAGCATTCCTTGCCAGCGTCCCATCCTGAAAAGGTTTACCAATGCAGCGACTAAAAAGAGAATTCCAATGCCTAGTTCAGAGGCAAGATTACCGGTGATCAAGCTGTATAGTGCTACAACGCCCAGTGGGACAATAGAGAGTAACTCCAGAGACATAAGAGGCTGGGGTTTTTGAGTACGGGTTGCATTTGAGGTAAAAAAAGGAATCACTCGGCCACCCATGATGACAATTATCAGGGTGATAATAAGAATAGTTGCCTGAGTATCAGGTAATGACAACATATCACCATTAATCAATCGATAATGGTTATGTCCATTGGTCCAGGCCAACAATAGTAGCAGTGGAATAAACATCAGGTTACGCCATAATTTGGCTGCCACGATGGGTTTGCCTAGCGCATACGCTGCTAACGGTAGAAACAGTGTGTCTACAATGGCGATTATTTCTCCGGGGACAACTGGAAATAACATCAGTAAGCGCCCTACAAGCCAAAAGCTAAACAGCCCCACCAGCGGCCACCCCGACAGGCCTGGAATACCACTCCAATTTTGAATGGCTGTGAGTAGAAAGCCAACGATAATAGCCGTGCTAAAGCCAAACAACATTTCGTGCCCATGCCACCAGAGCCAGCCACCGTAGGGCTGCCACGCTAGTGCTGGATTGTTCAAAAATGCGCCCCACAATAGCAAGGCTATAACTGAAAAAAGGCTACCAAATAGAAAAAAAGGACGGAAAGCTAACCTGAAAATTGGGGGTTTTTTCTGTTCCTGTTTCAAGTCGGTAATGTTTAGCATTGGTGGATTCCTTGATTAATTACTGCTTCCAAAATTATCGCTTAGTATATAACAACTATTACTCATTGGTTTCGGATTAGGGTCGGTAGCTATTGTCTGTGATATTGGTGAAAACAGAATTGACGATTCTCAACGGCTATAGGGAAATAGTATTAGATCGTTATTTTTAGTCCAAAAAAAACCCCCGTTTCCGAGGGCTTTGATTTTTCTGGAAGTAGTTCTTAGTAAATATCATCCTTGGTGTTAGTTACGTTGAACTTACCGGTAGGAGTAATCAAGCGCTTGTCTTTAATTACAGCCTTCAGTTTACGAGTTTTGTCATCTACTACTACGATGGCCGATTCGGCATCTGCACCATTCCAAACAGAGAACCAGACTTCATCGCCAGCCTTATTGTACTCAGGCTGAACAACTCGGGCCGGACCCTGGTCGGCAACACCGGACCATTCTGCGATGGGGAGTACCTCATAACCTGCATCCAAATCATCAGCGTTAAATACTGCAATAGACTGGCTGATCTTGGTGTCTGGGTTGAGTGGTGCATCTACCCAAAGGTTTTTCGATTTGGGGTGTGTCTTAACAAATAACGAACCACCACCTTGACCTTTGAGGACCTTGGGTACTTTCCAAGCATGTTGCTTGTGGTTCTCAGGGTCAGTACCAATCAACGTGATCTCATCACTACCGAGAGCACTAGTCACCCAAACAGGACCATATTCCTTGGTGTTGAGGTTGGCACCACGACCGGGGTGTGGGATTTCCGTAACATCAACCAGCGCTTCTATTTCACGATCTTTGGAGTCCACAACGGCGACTTTATTTGACTTGTTAGCCGCTGTCATAAAGTAACGTTTGCTAGCGTCCCAGCCACCATCGTGAAGAAAACGGGCTGCTTCCAGTTCAGTGACTTGCAAGGCATTAATATTCTTGTAGTTCACCAGCAGGATTTTACCGGTCTCTTTAACATTGACGATAAATTCAGGGTACTCATGGGACGCTACAATGGCAGCTACCCGTGGTTCTGGGTGGTACTCCTGAGTATCTACCGTGTAGCCACGAGTAGAGACGATCTTAAGTGGCTCCAATGTCTCACCATCCATGATAGTGAACTGTGGTGGCCAGTAGGATCCAGCGATGGCGTACTTATCTTCAAATCCATGGTATTTGGATGTCTCAACAGAGCGGGCTTCGGAGCCAATTTTAATCTCTGCCACTGTTTTTGGTACTTTCATATACATGTCGATCATATTGATCTTGGCATCACGGCCAATGACGAACATATAGCGACCAGTACTGGATGGGCGAGAGATATGTACAGCGTAGCCAGTGTCGACAATCGATATAATCTTTTTAGAATCACCATCGATCAATGCCACTTGGCCACTATCACGCAGGGTGACAGAGAAAACGTTTGCAATATCAAAGTCGCCTTGCTGTTTTTTAGGTCGATCTTTGGGAGCTACGACAAGTTTCCAGCTAGCCTTCATTTCCTTCATGCCAAACTCGGGAGGCTGTGAAGGTGTGTGTTGCAGGTAACGCGCCATGGCATCAATCTGTGCGTCAGTCATGTCGCCAGAGCTGCCCCAATTTGGCATTCCGCCGGGTGTACCAAAAGCAATCATCGCTTTCAGGTAATCGGTACCCTTGGGTTGAGTGACATCGGGAGTTAATGGCTTGCCCGTTGCACCCTTGCGGAGTACACCATGACAGCCAGCACAGCGCTCAAAATAGGTCTTCGTTGAGCTAGCCCACTCTTCAGGCGTTATTTTTGGCCCATTAGGATGGAGGGTCATGTCGACATCCGATGCCATCGTCGGTGCACCCATATAGCGAACCTCAGACCCTGAAGTGCCAGGGTGATCTGATTTCTCAGCAGCCATAAGGTAACCGCTGGCAATCGTTGCTGTTACGGCCAGAATGGACGCAAATAGTTTTTGTTGATATTTCACAGTGCCCTCCTTCAAAAGGCTATTTTTCTAAGAACAGTGTCGTACTAAGTCACTGAAAAGCCATTGATCCTTATCAAGAATCGGGTGAGCTTTCAATTATTTTGACTACGGCAGGTCGGTTGCGTGCCTGCTCTCGTCTTTCCCGTCGCTTGCGTTTTTCCACTAGCGGCGGACACATGTGGTCATCGAAGTAAGCCACCTGACACTCCAGGCAGAAATGACATTCGCTCTCGATTATTTCTCCGGTGGGCTTGATGGCACCATTCTGGCAAAGGGTGGCGCAGGCTTGGCAGGGCTTGCCACATTCATTGCGTCGTCGCATCCAATCAAAGACACGGAATCGGCCGAGAATACTGAGCCCGGCACCCAGGGCGCATAGATACTTACAGAAAAATTTGCTGTTGAAAATGGAGATAAACAACAGGGTGGCGGCATAGGTAACATAGCCCCACTCACGCGCAAAGCCCATGGTGAGGACGGTCTTGAATGGCTCTACTTCTGCCATTGTTGCAGCAGTGGAAAAGGAATCCAGCGAAATGCCCACCAAGGCAATAAGAATAAAGTACTTAATTGCCCATAAACGTTGATGAACAGTGTCGGGAAATTCAAAGGTGGGGATCTTCAGCTTCAGCGATGCTTCATGGATAAGATCCTGTATCGCACCAAAAGGGCAGAGCCAACCACAAAATACACCTCTACCCCAGAGTAGAATTGAGACAGCAATAAAACTCCAAATCAGGAAAATCGCTGGATCCAACATCAGTGTATCCCAGGTAAACCCGTAGCGGAGTGTTTGGATGAATGCCAATATATTGACAATAGATAGCTGGGCTGAAAAGACATAGCCAATAAAAACCACAGTAAACATCATATAGCTAATACGAACGATGCCGTATAACTTCGGTCTTCGGACCAGCCAGTCTTGAAAAAATAGAATAAATAGCAATAACCCTAATGCCAAGGTCACGGTAATAACAGTAGGAAGTCGGTCTAACCAGGGCGTCAGCCGCTCTTTCCAGCGATCGGCCTCGGTAAGAGCCTCCTGTGGTGTCGCAGCAAGGGCTTCAACATGGGATGGCCAGCCTAATGCTTGGGATACCTTCTTCGCTGAAACCATGATTGATCGATTTAGCACCATGGCTGTAATGGTGGCACTGCTAATCCCATCAATACCTACATAGCCTGCTCTATTCGACGCGTCTACACGAACCTTATCCAGTGCAAACAGGTTAATGTATTGGTCAGTAAATCGTTTGAGGTCTTCTTCTTTTACCCCTACGACAAGAATAGGTTCTTCATGTTGAACAATTTTTAACCCGATGATAGCTGCTCTGGTATCTATAGCAATTAAGGTGGCAATGGGTGTGCCAGAGTAGGCGGGTATAGGTGTTATTTGGTGGCTATAAAATACTGCACCTTGAACTTCGCCATTACGATAGACTAAGCGATAGCCTGGTGAGCTTATTTGAGAATCAAGAGTGAATCCCCCAGCAAACCAAGGTTTGATTTGGTCGGGCTGAAGATCTTCAATGTCTGGTAGCACCATGGCTGCAGCTGAATTGGCAGCTAATACCAATAGGCAGCTCGCCAGCCACCTGAACATACCCATAACTCTCTCATTTCTTTGATTTAAAGTAATAACCATAAGAATGCTGGGATTATGTATAAATGGGGTTGATGGACATCAAGAAAACTAATAGATAGTGCCCTTAGACTCTGATTAATGACTAAATATAGCCTTATTTCCATATTATTGGTGTTGTTCTGGTCCAGTTGCGCCCAGACGGATAGTAATAATGTAGTCGAGAATGATGCCATTGCCAATGAGCGTCCACCGCTGACCGGGGATGATCTGGCAAAATATTGGGGCCTCAATTGCCAACAGATAGCAACTGCAACACAAGGCTGGGCAGAGAAAGAGTTGTTATTACAGCAGCCAGATATGGATGCCGTTAACTGGCGGGGGCTGGAGCTCTGTGGGGTAATCTACAGTGTTAAAGATACGGGCCGATATGAGCCTTGCCCTGATTACGGTGGGGCGTTGCTTGAGCTTAAGTCTATGCGTTCAGGGCAAACAAAGGCGAACCTCTTGGCCATTACAGGCTATTTGATGAGCTGTAATAAAAATCAGTAAATCTATAGTTAGTGGCTGGTACCTTCCTCATAATGGGTTTTGTTGTAGACGTTATATTTTCCTGAGGGCTTACTCATTGGTAGCCTTTTTATTTCCTCGAGTGTCTGTGCATCGTATATCACCAGTGCACCCTCTATATCCCAGATACTGACTAATGCATAACGACCATCTTTGGTAAATTCCACATGGCCGGATGTTTTGCCGGGTTCCGGTTGCAGGGTTTTTACAATTTCCAGGGTCTTTTTGTCGATAACATGCATCTTGTCTTTGTTGGGGCCAAAGAACACATCGCCCCAAGCGTAGGGGCTATTGGCATGGCTGCGCATAAAGAAGCCGGGGCCTTCCGTCTTGATCGTCTTAATGGTTTCCCAGGTATCCATATCGATAACACTGATCTCACCAGTACTGAAATTAGGTGAGGCCAGTACGGTTTTATCCTGATAACGCCAGGTAATACCTGAACCTAGATGCGGCATGCCTGGTAATTCCAGAGTGGCGACTTTTTCCCCGCTATCGAGGTCGATGACCAACCCACCTTTGATTTTGGATTTTTTACCACCACTGTCTGTGGGCCTCGCGGCACCGATTACTTGCGAATAGGTCTGGTTAAAGAAAAAGTCATCGAGGTAATCATCCAGCTTTATGCGGCGTGGCACTAGATTTGGTTTCCCTTCACTTAGCTTTTCATCTATGTCCCCGTAGGGGATTTCCCAGACCTCTGGAATATCCTTTAGTGCGGCTATAAAGCTGTTGCGTGTTGGCGCTGTGTAAACGGCACTAACTCGTGAGGTGACACCTCCATCCCCTTGAGTGGGAATAATTTTAACGGGAGAAAGATTTTTGGCGTCGAGTATTACGAGGTTGTGTGGCAGGTAATTGCCTACAGCGACATAGCGACCGTCGTAGGAAACGGCTAGGTTGCGGGTATTAATACCCGCACGGATTTCAGCGACGGTCTTCAAATTGTAGATATCAAATTTTGAAATCCAGCCATCGCGCGAGGCAAAGTAAACATAGCGCCCATCACGGGTGTACTTAGGTCCACCGTGTACGGCAAAGCGAGTTTTAAAGCGGTGAATGGGTTCGAACTTATCTCCATCAAGGAGTGTGGCATGGTGATCACCCAGCTCAACGACGATAAACAGATTTTGTAAATCTGCATCAAATACTGGCTCGTCTCCAAGTTGTTCCGATTGATAGTGCTGCTCATGGGAGTCTTTAATGGCCTGCATATCCCAGCTTGGGATGATAGGTGAGGGGGTGTAGATATAGTCTGAGAGTTGATTTATTTCCTCTGGAGATAATTGGTCAGAAAAGCCGGGCATTTGTGTGGCAGTGCGCCCATTGGCAATCACATCCACTGCATCAGGTTTTTTCAACCGACTTAAGTTTTGTGGAAGTAGTGCAGGGCCCATAGCGCCCAAGCGCTGAGCACCGTGACACTGAGCACAATACTTCAGGTAGTTTTGAGTGCCATCTGTTATTTCTGCGTTTGCCGAAAGTGTCGCTAGGCCAATAAGGGTCGCAAAAAACACAACTATAAATCTCATAAATATCAATTCACTATGACGGAAATGTAATGTTTTTTGTAGGGATGGTGTGTTTGCTATAAGGAGTCACTTGTAATCGGGAATTATCTTCAGTGACGCCGATTTCTTCATCCGTAAGATAGCAGGCGGGATCTTCCTGCCAGGGATCGCCGGTTAATGAGTAGGCTCTGACTCGGGTATTACCTCCACAGATATTACTGAGCTGGCATGCACCACAGCGGCCTTTTAATTGTCTTGGTTGTTGTTTTAGGCCTGCCATTAATGGGTCTGAACGGTCTTCCCAAATTTCCGAGAAAGGGCGGTCTTTTACATTCCCCAGATTATAATCCCACCAGAAAGTATCGGGGTGAACATTGCCGAGGTTATCGATATTTGCCACATACAGACCGGAGGCGTTGCCTCCCCAGCTTTCTAGTCTTTGACGGATAAAGTCTTCTTTTTCAGGGTGGTTTTTTCGTACCCAGTGAAGCAGGTAAACACCGTCTGCATCATTGTTTCCCGTGACGTACTCCACGGCTTCACCACGCTGGAGTTCATTCCAGCAGCGTTCGAACAACAAATCCATGGCTGATCGAGTCATTTGGTGAACCACATCATCCTTACGGTTACGGTTGCCGCGTCCAGCGTAATTAAGGTGTGACAAATAAAACTTATCGATACCTTCGTCATCTACAATCTTGAGTAAACCCGGTAACTCATGAGCATTATCCTGGGTCAGGGTGAAGCGCAGTCCAACTTTAATGCCATTATCCTGACATAGGCGTACTGCCCGCATTGATGCGTCGAAAGCACCATCCATTTGCCGAAACTTGTCATGGGTTTCGCCGATGCCATCAATACTGATACCCACATAGTCAAAACCAGTTTCCAGCAGAGGCTCAATATGGCTTTCGTCAATTAATGTACCGTTGGTTGATAGACCAGTGTAGAAGCCCTGATCTTTCGCATAGCGCCCAATACGGTAGATGTCGGGGCGTAACAGTGGTTCACCGCCTGACAGAATTAGGGCGGGCACATGGAAGGCTTTTAAATCATCCATCACAGTTTGTACTTGCTCGGTAGATAGCTCTCCCGGGAAATCCGTGTTGGCACTAATGGAATAGCAATGCTTACAACATAGATTGCAGCGGCGAATTAGATTCCAGATGACCACTGGCCCACGAGGTTTTCGTAGTGGGGGAGCCTGCTCGGGATTAGCGAGTGTCTGCATGAACTGTGTTACACGAAACATATCACCGTCCTTTCTTGAAGGGTTCTGTTCATTAACGAATTCTTAAACCCGTTTTCTTTAATATTTTTAGGCTGTTGAGTTGGGCCATATCACGGCAAGCAGGACCCAGTAACTGTTGGATAGTCTCCACTTGTTGAGCAACGTCATCTTCACTGCGACCATGGACCATGGCAAACAGGTTGTAATTCCAGTCAGGAGCTTTGCGTGGCCTCTGGTAACAATGGCTGACAAAGTTAAGCTGTCCTACTTGCTGGCCTAAATGTAGGATCTCGCTGTCATCCACATCCCAAACGGTCATCAGGTTAAATCGATAGCCCAAAGCGTAATGATTGGGCACCAACCCAATGCGCCGAATCAGTCCTTGGGAGCTCATATCTTGCATTATGTCCAGGAGCTCATCTTCTGTCGTGCCGACCTGCTCGGCAATAACTTGATAAGGGCGATCGCATATAGGTAACCCTGTTTGGGTTGCCGCCATGACTTTTTTTGCCAACGCTTCTTTGGCCATCTGTTTACTATGTTTCAAACCCATAACTTAAACCCTAGGCCTCAAACTTAAGTCCAACAAAGAACTCTGTTTGCTTTGGTAAGTTTAAGCTCGGACAGCCAGTGAGTTCGGTTATATCGTTAAAAAGTATTTCGAGGGCTTGTTCGCTCTCGGCCGCCAATACAAACCACATATTCCATTCGTGGTCGCGCTGATAATTGTGTGCTACTTCGGTGTAGCTGTTGACTTGCTCGGCCACCTCGTCAAACCGTTGGGTGGGGACCTTGAGTGCACAAAGAGAAAAGACTCCATCCACTTTTTCAATATTATAAAGTGGGCCGAAGCGAGTCAGTACGCCTTTGTCTAATAGGTCAGAAATAGTTTTCTGTACCTTTTCACTGGTTGTGTTCAATGCATCGGCTATTGTTTGAAAGGGTTCAGGTGTCAAGGGGAAATCACCTTGATAGCTGTTGAGTAGCTGTTTTTCAAATTCAGTAAGTTCAACTTCCTGTTGTTGCAGGGTGCTTTGATGGCTAGACGTACGGTGACTACACATAGTGTGCACCACGTTGTTTGAATTGACGGTTACTGAATAATAGTTGATGTGGGTAATTCAGCTGATGCTTGTCAGTGATAGATTCAATTTGCTGTTGTACTTGGGTACGTTCTTTTCCATGAATCATACAAAATAAATTAAACGGCCAGTTGGCGCGTCTCGGTCTCCGATAGCAAAGCGTGACAGCAGGCTCTGCTGACAGCTGTTGCGCCACTTGATCGACCTGTTGATCTGGGATATCCCACACCACCATGCAGTTTGCGGTATACCCCAGCTCGTGGTGTTGCAGTACCATGCCAAACCGTTTTATCAGTCCTCGCTGTTTCATTTCAGCAATTTTTTCTATGACAGCCTGTTCATTAGTGCCTAATTGTTGGGCGATATGTTGGTATGGCCGAGCGACCAGAGGCAGCCCTTCCTGCAACACTTTTCTGAGTGCGTGCTCGCTGAGTTCGCATTCGAGTGGCTGCTCTACCATAGTGGGAACCCAAGATCGATGTGGTAGCCCTTTTCCATGGGTAAATCGAGCAGGGGGTAGTCAAATTCTGCGGCAATATGGGTTAAGACACTGTCCACTTCTGCCTGGTTACATGCGTTGATTACAAACCAGAGATTAAACTCATGTTCCCGTTGGTAGTTGTGGTTCACTTCCTTAAGGGCATTGATACTTTCAGCGACATGTTCAATCTCATGTTCAGGCACGGCAAGTGCTGCCAGCGTACTGGCACCAGCACGCTGGTGATCAAATACAGCGCCAAATCTTGATATAGCATTACTTTGCTGAAAGGCATTAAGACGCTCGATGATTTCTTGTTCCGGTATATCCAACTGATCCGATAATACTTTGAAGGGCTGAGGGTGGAGCGGAAAGTCCTTCTGCACAGCATTCAGCAAGTCTCTATCTTGATTGGACAGTTCCATCACTAACCTCTGCATCACAAACCTATCTTTCCAGCACGATTGGAGAAGAAGATACCACTGGGTTTGTCTGCATTTAAGGTTTTAATCAAGTTGAGTGTTTCTGTGTTGAATACTTTTATTTGGTCCTTATCACGAACCGATATCCAGACTTTTTCACCGCGAGGAGTGAACTCCATGTGTAGTGCTCCTTTACCCACATCGAGTGTTTTAATGATCTTGAGAGAGGGCACATCTATCACTTGTATCCAGTTATTGTCGGGGTAGGCAAAGTTGACCCAGACTTGACGCCCATCGGGCCTAGCCATAGCGAATACGGGTTGTCCTTTTAGCTCGATACGAGCAGATTCTTCCCACGTATTTTTGTCGACCACCAGCACTTGGTGTAGCCCCATCGCGGGCAGAAAGATACTCTCACCAGCGACTGCCCAGCCTTCGAGGTGAGGCATTTTATAAACGGGCAATTTATCGTGGCCTCGACCGTATTCTGGAAGGATGCGTCTCATTCCTTTGTCGGGCTGCCAAAGATCCAGCATTGCCAATCCATCTTCGCCAAATAGCCCCGCGATGTAATACCGGCCATCCCCAGAGATCAATGCATCATAGGGCTGTTTGCCAATCTGTTCGAATTTGGTGATTTTTGGTTGATCAGGATTTGAAAGGTCTGCAATCCAGGTTGAAGCACCGTCAAACAGTGAAAAAATAAACTTTTGCCCCGGGGCATCTACCAGCCCAACGGTTTTTGATTGCTCTGTACTGTTTGGCATTGTTGCAGGAATATCAGCTACCAGAGATAGGTCCAGGCTATTAAATATTTTGACTCCACCCGGCACATAATTAGATACAGCAATCAGTGAGCCATCCTGAGAAATAGCGCCACCGATAGAATTGCCACCCTGAATCACTCGTTTGACAATTGTTCCATAGAGAATATCTACTTTGGTCAATCCTCCATCGCGCCCAAAAATATAGGCGTAACGGGCATCTCTGGAATATACCGCCGAGGCATGGGATAGGTCACCGAGCCCTTCGATCCGGCACAGAACCTGATCACTACTATGTTCAATAACTAATAAACTGCCTTTTTCACGCTCGACGACAACACCGAGATCGCCTGTGCCACGTAATTCTTGGCCGCATGTTTGGCTCCATACTGACGATGCACCAAAAATTAGCCATAACAGGGTAATCCATAGCAGAGCAAGCCATTTTGCTTTCACGTCGCTCATCTTATTGGGTGCTCGGTGATGATTGTGTACTCAAAAGTTGAACTAGGTAGTCTATATCACTATCGGACAATAGGTTTTCCCAGGGAGGCATAGCGGATCCTGGGATGCCTTTGCTAATGATCTGCTTTAAATAGGCGGGGGTTTTATCCTTAAGGTCTTGAGCCCGTAACGGTGGTCCTAGGCCACCCTTGAGGAGCAGGCCATGACAGGAGCCACAGTCTTGTTTAAGTAAGTATTGTAGTTCTTGTTGACGGTTGCTATCAGGCTCGCTGGCGAACACCCACGAAACGGGGGCGGCACTGAGAGATAAGCACAGAAATACCGCCAAGATAGAGAGTTGAGAAGCAGCCAGCGTTTTCATGCCCTAATAATTCATCATTAGGGCATGAGGCGACTATGACTTGAGTCAGGTAAGGGCAAGATGATGTACTCACAGTGTCCTAGGTTAGTGTTATCTAAGTATATCTAATCCCACTTTATTTCGTTCATCTATAGAACGTTGCGATAAATCAACTATTTGGGGTGATTAGAAGTTAGAATTTACCAAATTGAAATCTGAGAATCTGCTTCATGGACTACTTGCCCATATTTACAAAACTATCGGATAAACACTGCTTGGTGGTTGGCGGGGGGAATGTCGCAGAACGAAAGCTATCACTTTTGGTAGAGGCCGGCGCAGAGGTAACGCTGGTGGCTCCATCAATTAATGAGCCGATTCAAGAGTTAATTAAAAACGATAGCCAGATATCACTGAACCTAATCGAGGACGGTTATCACAGCAGTCTGATGGATGGCATGGACTTAGTCATCGCGGCCACGGACGATCAGGCACTTAATGAAGCAGTTTCCCGCGATGCAGCTGAGCGACATATCTTTGTAAATGTGGTTGATAACCCCAGCCTTTGCACATTCATTATGCCGGCAATGATTGATCGCTCACCGGTGACTATCGCAATCGGTACTGGTGGAACTTCACCGGTACTCGCTCGTTTGTTGCGGGGGAAAATCGAAGCACTTATTCCTCACCGTTTTGGTGCGTTGGCTGGATTGGCTGCTAAATATAGAGAGCGGGTGAAGGCGGCCTTGCCAAAGGGTCCTACTAGAAAGGCCTTTTGGGAAGAAATTTTTGAAGGTGAGGTTGCTGAGCAGGTTTTTAGTGGCAATCAAGCCGAAGCTGAACAGCAGCTTGAAGCGCGTATTGATCAGGGTAGTTCGGCGCAACAGGGTGAGGTCTATTTAGTTGGGGCGGGCCCAGGTGACCCTGATTTACTTAGTTTTCGTGCTCTTCGGCTTATGCAAAAAGCTGACATTGTTATTTATGATCGACTTGTCTCAAAAGAAATATTGAATCTAGTTCGGCGTGATGCGGACCGACTTTACGTTGGTAAAGAGGCTAGCAACCACTGTGTACCCCAGAGTCAGATTAATGAAATGCTCTATAAGCTGGCAAAAGAGGGCAAGCGGGTATTGCGCCTGAAAGGCGGGGACCCCTTTATTTTTGGTCGTGGTGGAGAAGAGGCTGAAGAACTGTTTGCTGAGGGTGTTCCATTTCAAGTGGTACCGGGTATTACCGCCGCATCTGGTGCTTCTACCTACTGTGGTATTCCCTTGACCCACCGTGATTATGCTCAGTCAGTGACATTTGCCACGGGGCATCTTAAGAATGACGCTGTAGATCTTGATTGGCCATCATTAGCGCGGGAAAACCAGACCTTGGTGATTTATATGGGATTGGGCGGCTTAAAAGTGATCTCGCGGGAGTTAATTGCCCACGGTTTACCTGCGGATACACCCGTTGCTGTGATTCATAAAGCCACACAGGCTGAGCAGCGTGTATTGATTAGTGATTTGACCCATGTGGTACAAAAAGTACAGGATGAAGACATGCGACCACCAAGCCTTCTCATTATTGGTCGTGTAGTGGCACTTCACGATCAACTGAAAGCAAAAGCTATCTAGTTAATTTAGTCATTTAACCTCCTGTGGTTCCATCGCTACCTCCTTCTCAGATAGAGTAGAATTGCTCTGAAGGAGTAGCACATGCCAACAATAACTATCAACGATGTAGCCATTTCATATACAGACGAAGGGCAGGGTGAGCCCTTGTTGTTCTTGCATGGCTTGGGGGTATGTCGGGCAGATTGGCGTCCCCAGATCGAATATTTCAGTAAACAGTTTAGGACTATTGCTCCAGATTTCAGAGGGCATGGCGAGTCTGCTGCCCCAGATACGGATTATAGTATTCCCATTCATGCCGCTGACGTTATTGCATTAATGGATAGCTTGGAGATCGACTCAGCCCATGTGATAGGGCTTTCTATGGGTGGGATGGTTGCTTTTCAGCTGGCTGCTGACTCACCACACCGGTTACGTACGATGACCATAGTTAATTCTGGCCCAGCGCTGCCCAACGATACCTTTGCGGCCAAAAAAATGTTGTGGACGAGGTTGCTACTTATTCGACTTCTTGGCATGAAAGCCTACGGAAGAAAAGTCGCAGAAAGTATGTTTCCTGGTGAGGGTCGTGAGCAATTGATTGATTTATTTGCAGCGCAGATTGCCAGCAACCCTAAAAAAGTTTACTTGCGGAACCTCAAATCACTGTTCGGTTGGGGTGTGCTGAGCCAGTTATCCTCAATTACCACGCCTACCCTAATGCTGACAGGTGACCGTGATTATTCTCCCGTGGAAATCAAGCAAGTTATCGTTGATGCCATGCAGAACGCAAAACTGATTGTGGTTGAAAATTCAGGTCACGGTACGCCCATAGAAAAGCCAAATGAAACCAATCAAGCCATTGAAGAATTCATTTGTTCCTATTGATTTACTGAACGGAGTTGCTGATTTATTTTTCGTTTCAACTTTCGTTTGATAGGCGTGGCTTGTTTAAAAATCTCAGCGGCCTTGTAGAACTCAAGAACACGCACATCGACAATATTTGGTTCAAGGTAAATATCAGGAGACATGAGCGCAAGCTTTTCCCGAATAATACTCTTTTGCATGATCTGGTAGGTATTAAATACCGCCTCTGATAGTGATGGGATTTTCTCGGAGACTGTTCGCTCACCAATAACATCAACGGCGATGGTCAGGTCACAATCCTTTGGCAAGATATCAAAAGGTACTGGGTTGACCGCACCACCATCAATTAAAACCTGGTTTTTAATTTTAACTGGCTCAAATAGGCCGGGTAGGGACATGCTGGCTCTAATAGCGGGAATCAATGGCCCTGTTTTCAGTATGATTTGTTGACGATTCCAAAAATTTGATGCAACGACACTTAGTGGTATTTCCAGTTGGGAAAAGCGTGAGGCATGGACAGATTCAAACAAGTAGGTGAGTAGGTTTTCCACACGCAAGAGTCCACGGCCACGAAACTGAGGTGCAATAAAGTCCAGCCATTTAAAAATATGTTTTCGAGTCACAATATGCTTGAGTGATTCATTTTCTCGCAAGCTGAATTCAAGAAAAATAGCCTTCATTTCAGCGGTAGACATACCGGCGCAATACATGGCGCCAATCAATGCCCCTATACTGGTTCCCGTTATGAAAGAGGGCCGAAGATCCATTTCTTCCAAGGCCTCAAGTATCAATACGTGACTGATACCTTTTGCGCCACCACCGCCAAGTGCCAATCCAATTTTTTTCTTCATATCCCTTACATGATCACGGAGTTTTAGCCAGTATCAGTTGATTTAGAACAGAAATTCCGGTTTATTGCTGCGTACTCTTTAATAGTAGCTGGATATATCCTGTGACAGTTAATAATGACAAGATTATGCTTCATTCCTCTTGGTTAGAGGTGATCGGTGGTGAATTTGAACAGCCCTACATGGTGCAGTTAAAACAGTTTTTGAGTCAGGAAAAGGGCGGAGGTAAGGTCATTTATCCTGCCGGTTCAAACTGGTTTTCAGCATTTAATGAAACGCCATTTGACCAAGTGAAAGTAGTTATTCTGGGTCAAGATCCTTACCACGGCCCAAAGCAGGCTCATGGGCTTTGTTTCTCTGTGCTCCCTGGTGTAGCAATTCCTCCTTCATTACGAAATATGTACAAGGAGCTACAGAGTGATGTGGGAGTACAACCACCGAATCATGGCTGCCTGACCCATTGGTCCAGGCAGGGTGTATTGCTACTTAATGCTACTTTGACTGTGGAGCAGGGGAATGCTGGTGCTCATCAGGGACAGGGTTGGGAACAGTTTACAGACCGCGCAGTACAAGCGTTGAATGAGCAGCGCGAAGGTTTGGTGTTTATGTTGTGGGGCAGTTATGCCCAGAAGAAAGGTGCTTTTATTGATACGAGCAAACACTTGGTATTAAAGGCCCCTCACCCCTCACCACTTTCTGCCTACCGAGGTTTTTTAGGTTGCAGGCATTTTTCTCAAGCTAATAAATTCCTTCAACAGCAAGGAGCCGGACCCATTGACTGGCAGTTGCCGTCTTTAGAGGTGGCGGAGGCACAATTAGCCTCTGATACCTCCTAACTCCTTGTAATAGAGGGGTTTCAGGTGCGCGAGGAAGGTCGTATTTCGAGGTAATGTACCACATGCTGGATCACTTGTATCACTGAAGTCTGTACAGGGTGTTCTAGAGATTGATGCAGGGAATTGAATCCCCACCCCTCCCAAAGGTCGTGTTTTGTGAGTTATTAGATAGACCCATTGACATGTCGGACGGGTGAAAACCAATTTAGGGCGAAAGGCCAGGCGAGCTGAACTCTATCAATAAAGCCTGAGTGCTCTAATAACAATAGGTTCATTTAATTAGCGATATGCACTGTAGAAGTTCTTTAGCGGGTCTCTCTCTGATAGAGACTGAATTATATTCTCTGCAAGCTTTTTTCCGCTTAACCATGCACCCTCAACGCTACCTTTATTCAACCAATCAGCACAAATACCTAGATTATTTTCCTTGTCCCAAGCAAAAGTCATATCTAATGGAGGTGTTGCTTCCGCATAGCGCCAAAGATGCGCTTGATGTTGGTCAGGAAGAGAGCCCCCAAGGCCTAAAAACTCTTTTATCAATAAGTCTGCAACGTCCTCTGCGGGGGTATTAAGATGTAATTCACTCCACTCTGATGTTGCGTGAAGCACCCAGGTTTCATTGCTACCTCTTTCTGGTTTGCTATTATTCTTGGCAATCCACCTTAGTGGACCTTTATTGACGAAGGCAGCATCAAATTTTAAGTCTACTTTTTCATTGAAATTGAGTATGACAGCCCAAGATCCAGACATTTTTGCATCTTGAGTAATCCCCGTGAGTACGGGTGAGAAGTCCTTGAAAATTTTGGTTGCTTGGGGCGCAGGAATAGTCGCTATTACAGTATTGAAGCTACTTTTTATGATGCCATTTTCATTACTTTTTAGTGACCACCTAGGGTAACTTTGAGGTCTAATACATATAGATTCTATAGTTGTGTTTAGGTTGATAGAAAGCCCCATAGAGACAAATTTAGCCGGTGTTGTCATATTTGGAATACCAACAAAGCGTTCTACATGGTCCGTAGTTTTGGTGGATTGTTCGTCACCAAAAACAGATATGTCTGGAGTCCATAACTGTGCAACACCTGCATTAACCCACTTAGCTACCTCCTTTTTGAATTCAGGATGCGTTGCAGTGAAATATTGGGCTCCATGGTCAAATTCTGAGTATTCATTTCGTCTGGTAGCCATTCGTCCAGATAGGTTAGACCCTTTGTCAAATAGCTCAACAATAAAACCAGCTTGTGTGAGAGTCTTAGCACAAGAAAGCCCTGAAATCCCTGCACCAATAATACCAACAGATTTAGTTTTTAATCGCGGAGCTGTACTGTCCATGACCCTGACCACTAAGAGTACCTCCGTTGATTAGTTTACTTTCAGATTTCAGTATACTGAGTCTTATTCTGGTTTTAAAACTAATGTCATTGCTATTGATGCCTAAATGCTAATTAACAAGTCCGGTGGCCTTTTAACTAGTGATGATCAACTTTGAGAGGAGGGTGGTTAGCTTTGGCTCTCAGCCAGTTAAGTCCCTGCAGAACAGATTTCTTAGCGACGATTCGCCGCTCAAGATTATATTTCCCTGGATAATCGAGCAACAATAGCCCAACGGCAATGGTCAAAAGCCCTTGCCCGGGGAGAAACAGCATAAGTAGCCCACCGAAAAGTAATAGTAAGCCAAGTAGATTTTTCCCAAGTAATAGGCATAGTCGGATGACGGGGTGCTGTTGCTTCATCTGGGCGGGGTGGCGGCGGCTATGTAGAAAATAATCTTCAGGAATCATTGATACCAGCCAAGGTAAGGCAACTAAGCTGCCAACAAAGGTAATCAATGAAATGACACTGAGCCAGGTGAGTAGTGTTTGGTGTTCAGTGAGCCATTCAAACATTTAGTATTCTTGTCGATATCTGGTGCGGATTACGTACAGTGTAACAGTCATTGTGTCGGTTCACCTTCAACCCTATGACGTCTATTTTTACTCAATCTTGCTCTTTATAGTTTGCTTTATAGATAAACAATAACATTTTGATATATATTGATTTATTCGACCAAATCATAAGGTAGAGTCTGTTGCTTGACAGTCTGTTCTGGTGCCTCACCTATGATTAATGTGTCTGACTTTGAGGCTTCATCTGTCAGCACTACCAGTAATTCCTGATGGTTGTTATCGACATTGGCTGCTTGAACGATATTGCCGATACTTTGTTTCTGGGTTGGTAAATAACAGGGTGTTCCAGGTGTCGGTAATAGTGATGAATCTGTTGTCAGCCGATACATTCTACGTTTTAGTTTGCCAAGGTATTTCATTCTGGCAACGACTTCCTGTCCCGTGTAACACCCCTTTTTGAAGCTGATGCCTTCAATAGCCTGTAGGTTGAGCATTTGAGGGACAAACATGGCGACAGTTTCAGTTTGTACATGACCGAGCCCCGCCCGAATATCTTGCAAGTGCCAAAATTCATTGCCGATGGGAGTGGCTTTAGTCGAGAGCTGTTGCCAAACAGGGATAGCATCTTCAGTGGGTACGATTAACAACTGACGGCCGTCACTCAATGGATAGTGGTAGCTGGCTGGAATATTGCTGGCAAGTGTTTCAGCCTCTTCTCCACAAATACCGATCAGTTGATAGCCCTCGCTAGCATCAAGCAACTGGGTTTTGAAGAAGGCTGAATATTTGGATAGTTCATCAATATTTTGCTGGACTAGCCGGTGATTCATTACTAGTAATAACTGATCTTCACTGGGTTGGCATAACAGGAAGTCTGTCAGTGCTCTTCCCTTGGGATTACAGCGGGCTCCAATTAGGCTATGGCCCAGACTAAGTTGCTGAACATCACATGTTACCTGTCCTTGCAGGAAGCGAGCAGAGTCCGCTCCCTTAACAGACAGCAGACCGAGATGGATCAGTGGCGTGATAGTTGTGTTGCTTTCCAGACCTGGATAGTCACCGGGTTTTTCACCAAAAGAGATGGCGTTTTGCTCAACAATAGAAGCACCCTGTTGGTGCAAAAAAGAATGCCAGCTGTTCATATTTATCCCAGTGTAGAGAAGCCAGATATCTTAGTGGGTAAACTGGAGCAGTTCCACTATAATGGCCGTCCTTTTTAGCATGAGAAGATAGGTAGCGTAGATGGATAGGAACCGACTTTTTTGGGCGAGCCGACGGGGTATGCTTGAATTGGATCTGGTATTGCTGCCTTTTCTTGAGAAAATTTACCCAACGCTGGAACAGGAAGACAAAGAGCGTTACTGGCGTCTTCTCGATTCAGAGGATCAGGATATGTTTGGTTGGTTTCTTCGACGAGAAGACCCAGAAGATTCCGACTTGCAAAGGATAGTGCAGATCATTCGTGACACTCGATCACAAACCCGTTGAGGTTAATTTTCAACGATCAAGGTTTCTTTTACTCTGGATAATGGTCATCCATTGTCTTACCTCGGCAGCACTCTTATCACTAGGGCTGCCCATTTTATTCGTTGTCCCCTTGTTGGTTATCATTTTAGTGGGTTTTTGCGTCTCTTTTCGACGGTGGCGTAACCCTGCTTGGCAAACAGTAATCTGTGATGAAGGATGCTGGGTTTTAAAAGGTGGCGCGGGTGTGCAGGAAGTTAGCCTTCGTTGGTTTTACCATTTTGGACAACTGATGGTATTGGGCTTTCAGTACGGGAAAGATGGAAAGGTGACGATTCCATTGTTCTCTGATGGCGCTAGCTCCAATCAATTAAGGCAGCTTCGGCAGGTATTGTTACTGACTACACCTGCAAGTTCTAACTAGTCTTTATTGACAACAATATTCTGTCCCGCATAGTTGATGGGAACCATGATGGTGTCCTTGGCAATGGGTGAGGTTTTGGGATAATCGAGTGTGTAGTGAAGGCCTCGGCTTTCTTTACGTTGTTTGGCACACCGAATGATAAGTTCTGCTACTAGGACTAGGTTGCGAAGTTCCAATAGATCCCGGCTGATTTTATAATTACTGTAATAATCTTGGATTTCTTTTTGTAGTAATTCGGCGCGATGCTTAGCCCGTTCCAGTCGTTTTTGAGTGCGAACAATGCCTACATAGTCCCACATGAACCGCCGCAGCTCATCCCAGTTGTGTGATATCACCACGTCTTCGTCAGAATGAGTAACCCGGCTTTCATCCCAGGGTCTAGCTGATTCGGGCTCAGGGATAGTTTCAATTGTCTGATCGATGGCAGCTGCTGCGGAGCGCCCATAAACAACACATTCCACTAAGGAGTTGCTGGCCATACGATTCGCGCCATGTAAGCCTGTAAATGCTGTTTCTCCTATAGCGTATAGGTTCCAGAGGTCAGTTTGTCCCATCTTATTGACCATGATACCGCCGCAGGTGTAGTGAGCGGCTGGCACTACAGGGATAGGTTCTTTGGTGATATCGATACCGTAAGCTAGGCATTGGGCTTTAACGGTGGGGAAATGGCTTTCAATAAATTCAGCCGGCTTATGGGTAATGTCTAAATAGACACAGTCACTCCCCAACCGTTTCATTTCATGGTCAATGGCACGGGCGACTATGTCTCGAGGTGCGAGTTCAGCTTTTGAGTGGAACTTCGTCATGAAGCGCTCACCGTCAGGCAATCTTAAGTAGGCCCCTTCACCCCGGAGTGCTTCGGTCATTAAAAAAGCCTTGGCATTGGGGTGATAGAGACAGGTGGGGTGGAATTGATTGAATTCCATATTGGCCACCCGACAACCACGGCGCCACGCGACAGCGATGCCATCGCCAGTAGCTCCATCTGGATTGCTTGTATAGAGGTAAGCTTTGCTGGCGCCGCCGGTTGCCAGTATCACAACTTTGGCTTGAAAAACACAGACACGGTCACTCTGGGTATCAAGGACGTAGGCACCAGTACATCGAATTCGGCTTGAATTTTTGTCAGCCTGAGTGATCAGGTCGACAATGACATGATGTTCAAATAATTCAATGTTACTACGTTCTGCCACCCTGTCAGATAGTGAGGTGGACACCTCTTTGCCCGTTGCGTCGGCTGTGTGCAGTATTCTGCGGTGACTGTGCCCGCCTTCCTGGGTTAAGTGATACTCAGCGTTGTTATGATTTTGAGTGAATTGGACGCCTTGCTCTATCAGCCAGTGAATAGCTTCCGGGCCATTTTCAACCGTATATTTAACCGCATCTTCATGGCAGAGGCCGGCACCTGCAGCGAGCGTGTCTTGAAAGTGAGCATCCGTTGAATCTTCATTATCGAAAACAGCGGCGATGCCCCCTTGGGCAAACCAAGTTGAGCCTGACTTTATTGAGCTCTTGCTGAGTAGGGCAATCCGGTGCTTGTCGGCCAGTTGCAGGGCAACTGTCATTCCCGCAGCACCGCTTCCAATGACAAGGACATCATGGTTATAGGATTTATTCATTTGCGGCCCCGGTACCTCAAAATCCGTGGGTGGCATGATAGTATAGCGGGGAAAAAATAAATACTGGTGTCATTTTAGTTAATTGAGAATGCGAACTAATTACAGATCAGGCGGTCTAGCAACCTGCCATATTTGATGGTGTGGGGATTGGAGTAGTTATGGGAGCCGAGCAGGCAAAAGATACAGATAAGCAGTTAGTTGCTCGTGTCCAAAAAGGTGACAAGAGGGCATTTGACCTGCTTGTGCTGAAATATCAGTACAAGGTGCATGCCATTGTCAGCCGTTATATCAAGGACTTTGACGAAGTTAACGATGTAGTGCAGGAAGCTTTCATCAAAGCTTATCGGGCACTGGCCAAGTTTCGTGGCGAAAGTGCGTTCTATACATGGCTCTATCGTATTGCGGTAAATACTGCCAAAAACTATTTGGTTGCTCGTAACCGTCGCCCACCAGCGAGTGATGTGGATGCTGGTGATGCAGATTATTACGAGGGTGGACAGAGGCTTCAGGATATTGATTCTCCAGAGAACCTGCTTTATCGAGATGAGCTTGAGGCTGTCGTCGACCAGTCTATTAGAGATTTACCTGAAGATCTTCGTACTGCGGTAACTTTACGTGAATTTGAAGGTCTCAGTTATGAGGAAATTGCTGAGGTGATGGATTGTCCGGTTGGGACTGTGAGGTCGAGAATATTTCGAGCTCGAGAGGCCATTGATGAAAAGGTTAGGGCATTAGGAAATTAATTTCCGAAGTTGTTGAACCTTTTGTTCAGGCTCATGTCTCACAGCTAGTTTTTCGATAAACTACTAGGTAGTGTCAGGATTTAATTGGTGCCGCTTAGTGTTGGGGTAACAGTAAACTGAGGTGACTGCAGGCATGAGTGACAATAAAACTCAAATAAAAGAATCTCTGTCAGCGCTTATGGATGGCCAAGCTGATGAACTGGAAGTTCGTCGAGTACTTAAAAGTGTTTCCGAAGATGATGAGTTGCGCGATACATGGCGCCGCCACCAAATGGCTGCAGCGGCCATGCGTCGAGAACTTCCCATGCAGGTGGTGGATTACTCTTCTGCAATTCGTAATGCCATCGAGCATGAGCCTAAACTTAGTAGTGAAACTGGTGTAAGGCGTCTTCTCAAGCCTTTAGGCCGTTTTGCCGTTGCGGCATCCGTTGCTGCAATCGCGATTATTGGCGTACAGCAGTATGATCAAACTGTAAATAAAACGGTTCCCTTGGCCTCTGTCGATGAAGTGCAAGTTGATTTAGGTGTGCCACAATTACGGACAGCGGCTGAATTCGGTATTCCTCCTGTCACCGCTCGCACGGTGAGTGCTTCCAATAATTCTGAACAGGGCTACACAGCACCTCGATCTGTCGTTCAGGTCAGTACTGTTGTGCCAGATCAGATAACACGTGAGCAGGTTCAGGCTTATCTCAATGAATTGATGTTACAGCACACTGAACATGCAGCAATGAATACCAACCAAGGTATGCTGCCTTTTGCCCGTATGCCAACTGATCAGGGTCAGTGAAAACCACATTATTAAAACCTAATCTATTGACGTTTTTCTCAAGGTTATGTGCTGCGACTTGCCTCATGGTGGTCGCAGCCTCACCGTCTTTTGCTCTCGATGATATCCACTCCGTTACCAGTTTGCTAAAACGAATGGCCGAGGCCAATCGACAGATCAGCTATCAGGGGCTTTTCTCCTATGAACATGGTGGGGCCTTAAAAACTGTTAAGGTTTTTCATGCAGTACGTGATGGTCAGGAGTTTGAGCGGATAATCCATCTTAGCGGGCCCAAGAGGGAGGTTGTACGGAGAGGGAATGACCTTAACTGTCAACGCCTCGGTGATGCCATGCTAAGGGGTACTGCCTTGGGTATAGCCAACATCTCTCGCGGCCATCTGGAGAATCATTATGATCTCTACATTAAAGGTAATGAACGAGTTGCAGGGCGTGAGGTGACCATTGTTCATGTTGTACCTAAAGACGATTTTCGTTATGGGTATGTGTTGGGCATTGATAAAGAAACTGGGCTCTTACTTCAATCCATGTTGATCGGTAGCAACAAACGGGTATTAGAACGATTTCAGTTTGTGGATATCTCGATTGGTATCCTGATTGATGATATGGCGCTGGAGCCAACTGATACAACGCATCATATGGCCTCTTTAGATGCATCACCCTGTCTAGATGCCATGACGCACTCTTCGGCATCTACGGTTCGCCAGTGGCAAACTTCATGGTTGCCACCTGGTTTTGCAATGGCGGGTTTTCATCGATCTGCCGAAACAGGCCGTGAAACACTGGTCTTCACTGATGGCCTTGCCGTATTTTCAATATTTATTGATTCAGGTGAAGCGGCAAATTTGCCAATAATACAGGCCCAGCGTGGTGCTACGGTTGCCTTCCTAATTCGCATGGATATTGAGAGTAATAACTATGCTATCTGTGTTGTTGGTGAAATCCCTATTAAAGCAGCCAAGCAAGTGGCTGAGTCTATGACTCGATTACAGTAGCCCTCGCGTAGTGTTCACGAAGGGCAGTTGAGTGCTAGGGCTAGGGGGATATATTTATAGAAGCCCCCCTAACGCTTAGTGTTAAAGACCGATTACAATGGTTGAGTCAGTTTGAATTAAGAGAATATTTCAGTGATACGGGAAACAGGCCGTGTGGTCGCTATTGAAAATGACAGTGTATGGATCGAAACGATACAGCAGTCGGCTTGCCAGTCCTGTGCAGCAGAAAAAGGCTGTGGTCAAAGTTTGATCGCCAAAATGACGGGTAAAACTACAGCTATTAGAGTATTGCCTGGCCAATGTGATATTAGCCGTATTGGGATGGATGACCGAGTTGTCATCGGTATTCCAGAGCATGTGGTGGTCAACGGCACTTTGCTGATCTATTTGCTGCCGTTGCTGACGATGATTGCTGGCACCCTACTGGCAGACGCTCTGATAACAACGAGCTCAACAAGTGATCTCTATACAGCGTTAGGCGCCATGTTGGGCTTGGCAGCAGGAAGTCTCATCGTGAGAGCGCACTCGTATCTCCATCGAAACAACCTTGACGTGCACCCTATGCTCATAGAGCAGCTCCCTTCCTAGAGAGCAGTCTTCTTCATAGACAATTCCCAGTGGACAACCAAGTCTAACCTTTCTCAATTTTGATTGTCTGATACAACGACGCGTCAAACATTATTGGGAGAGCTTTATGCTGAAGCAGTTCATGGCATTTATTCTGTTGGCCAGCCTTTCTTGGGGCGAAGTCGCTTATGGCCATGGCTTACCCAGTTTTACTGAGTTGATTGAAGCAGCTTCACCTGCGGTGGTGAAAATAGAGACCGTTCAAGCAGAGCTGAGTCAAAATCCTCCCCAGCGGCGTCTTCATGATATTCCCGAAATCTTTCAAGATTTATTTGAGCATCGACGTGGGCAGCCAAAAGATGGGCGCTCCATGGGGTCTGGTTTTCTTATTTCCCATGATGGATATATTCTGACCAATCATCATGTTGTCGATGGCGCAGATGAAATTGTTGTTCGATTGTTAGACCGCCGTGAGTTTGATGCGAATATCATTGGTTTTGATCAGCGCTCTGACCTCGCATTACTTAAAATTGATGCGGATGGCTTACCTGCACTGAAGTTTGCAGAGCCCAAAAATCTTAAAGTGGGTGAGTGGGTGTTAGCTATAGGGTCTCCATTTGACCTGGATTACTCAGCGAGTGCGGGGATTGTTAGCGCTATTGGTCGTAGTATTCCCACTGATAAGGGTGATAATTACGTTCCTTTCGTTCAGAGTGATGTTGCGATTAACCCGGGTAACTCTGGTGGGCCGCTCCTCAATCTTGATGGGGAGGTCATTGGGATTAATTCACAGATATTTACTCGGTCAGGTGGTTCCATTGGGGTCTCATTTTCTGTCCCTGTGAGTGTAGCCATCGAAGTGGTTGACCAGTTAAAGTCCAAAGGGCATGTAGACCGGGGGTGGCTTGGTGTTTATATACAGGATGTGGATAAAGACTTGGCTCGATCACTTGGGTTGAAAAGGCCTCATGGGGCGTTAATTGCTCAGGTTGAGATAGGCAGTCCTGCTGACAAAGCTGGTATTTTTGCAGGTGATGTTGTTGTCAGGATTGATGGTCAATCCATTGTTGAATCTAGTGACCTTCCCCATGTTGTCGGTTTAATTTCTCCAGGGAAAAAGGTGACAGCAGACCTTGTCCGACAGGGCAAAATCAGAACCATAGATATTGTCATCGGTGCATTGCCGAGTGCTGATCCAGTAGTTAAAACGGTTGACCACCCTGACAAGCTAGGTCTAATTATTACTGCTGTGGATGATGATATGGTGAGCCGATGGCGAAGGGGGGTTGTGGTCAAACTAGTTGTTCCTGACTCTCCGGCTCATCATGCAGGGCTTCGTCAAGGTGACATCATTGTTCAGCTGAGTTACAACAGTATTGATAGCCCGGAACAGTATTACGCTGGCATAGAAACATTACCCAAAGGCGAGCCCGTAACTATCCGATTAATCCGCCAAAGTCGGTCGATTTATAGCAGTATACAAATCGATGACTGAGTAATTTGATGGCCCTTCATAGGTTGTGGTGCTGCTTGATAGGGCATCATTTTATATGGAAGGCAATTCGTGGCTTCAATGGGTCAAATAGGCTAGACTGCACGCCCAAAATCAACCCACATGCCATTACTGGCAGCCAACCTAAATTGAAGCGCTGTGTCTGACCTAAGTCATATCCGAAACTTTTCCATTATTGCCCACATCGACCATGGAAAATCTACTATAGCTGATCGTTTTATCCAAGTATGTGGAGGCCTATCCGAACGCGAAATGGCTGAGCAGGTTCTCGATTCCATGGATATTGAACGGGAGCGAGGGATCACTATTAAAGCTCAGAGCGTGACGCTCGATTTCACAGCCAAAGATGGTCAGACCTACCAGTTAAACTTTATTGATACCCCTGGGCATGTGGATTTTTCCTACGAAGTATCTCGCTCTCTTGCTGCTTGTGAGGGGGCTCTTTTGGTTGTTGATGCAGGACAGGGGGTTGAAGCTCAGTCTGTTGCAAATTGCTATACCGCAATTACCCAAGGACTTGAAGTTCTGCCGGTACTGAACAAGATGGACCTCCCTCAAGCGGAGCCAGAGCGAGTTATAGAGGAAATTGAGGATATTATCGGTATTGATGCTGTGGACGCTGTTCGGTGCAGTGCCAAAACAGGTATTGGTATCGACGATATTTTGGAACAGTTAGTCGTTAAAATTCCTCCACCAACGGGAGATGTAGACGCCCCGTTACAGGCGCTTATTATTGACTCCTGGTTTGATAATTATCTAGGGGTGGTTTCTTTGGTACGTGTTACCGAGGGAACACTCAAGTCTAAGGACAAGATTATTACCAAATCTATTGGTAAAGCCCAAGTTGTTGACAGTGTGGGCGTCTTTACGCCAAAACGAAAGGTCACGGGTGTGCTTAGGGCTGGTGAGGTAGGCTTTGTTGTGGCCGGCATCAAGGATATTCATGGTGCACCTGTGGGTGATACATTTACCCATGCCAAGACACCAGATGTCCCTGCATTACCAGGTTTTCAGAAGGTTAAACCTCAAGTTTATGCGGGTATGTTTCCCATTAGTTCGGATGATTTTGAGGGTTTTCGCGAGGCACTATCCAAACTTACCTTAAATGATGCATCACTTTTCTATGAGCCCGAGAGCTCAGATGCTTTGGGCTTTGGTTTTCGCTGTGGTTTTCTTGGCATGCTGCATATGGAAATTATCCAAGAACGGCTAGAGCGAGAGTACGACCTTGATCTCATTACGACAGCCCCCACGGTTGTTTATGAAGTGTTAAAAACTGATGGTAGTCTCATTCATATCTCAAATCCGTCAGACCTGCCAGACCCTGTTTATGTCGATGAAATGCGTGAACCACTCTGTGAAGCCAATATTTTGGTGCCAAAGGAGTATGTGGGAAATGTCATGACTCTCTGCATTGAAAAGCGGGGTGTACAGAAAGATATGCAGTTTGTCGGTGGGCAGGTCTCTCTTACCTATGAAATCCCCATGAGTGAAGTGGTGATGGATTTCTTCGACCGCCTGAAATCAGTCAGTCGTGGCTTTGCTTCCCTGGACTATAGTTTTACCCGGTTTGAGGCAGCTCCACTGGTTAGACTGGATGTATTGATCAATGGAGATAAGGTCGATGCCTTGGCTGTGATTATTCACCGTGATCATTCACAGCACAAAGGCCGCCACCTCACTGAGAAAATGAAAGAATTAATTCCTCGCCAAATGTTTGATGTGGCTATTCAGGCCGCTATTGGTGGACATGTAATTGCACGGACATCTGTTAAGGCACTTCGGAAAAATGTTACCGCAAAATGTTATGGTGGCGATATTTCTCGGAAGAAGAAACTGCTGGAAAAGCAGAAAGAAGGTAAGAAACGCATGAAGCGGGTGGGTAATGTGGAAATCCCTCAGGCTGCCTTCTTGGCTGTGCTGAAGACGGATAGCTGACACGACGGATAAGAGAGATAGCTGAATGGATATTAATTTCCCTCTGGTGCTGATGATACTGGTGATTGTCACTGGGGTTATCTGGTTTATAGATCGCTTGGTGTTAGCAAAAAAACGCGGTGATCAACCCGTGCCCACTTGGGTTGAATACAGTGGCTCTTTCTTTCCTGTATTACTGGTGGTTTTTGTCCTTCGCTCTTTTTTATTCGAGCCGTTTCAGATTCCTTCAGGTTCAATGATTCCAACATTGAAAGTCGGTGACTTTATTCTCGTTAATAAGTATGCCTATGGTTTGCGTTTGCCGGTTACCGGTACCAAAATTGTTCCTGTGAGTGAACCACAGCGTGGGGATGTGATGGTGTTCTTCCCACCGAATGACGACCGGTATTTTATCAAACGGGTGATCGGCCTTCCCGGGGATAGTATCCGGATCATCAATAATATACTTTACGTCAATGATGAATTGGCTGAGCAAACAGTCTATCCCGAAATACCTGAAGACCCTCGTTTTCTGTCGATGGAGGAGAATCTGGGTGGTGTAGTACACAGGATACAGAAACATAAGGTGGCAGGGCGTCTCGGTCGAGACTACGCTATTGTGGTACCGCAGGGCCATTACTTTATGGTGGGTGATAATCGTGATAACAGTAGCGATAGCCGTGTTTGGGGTCCTGTCCCAGAGGAAAATATTGTTGGAAAGGCCGTAGCTGTATGGATGCACTGGGAATCGTTCAGCAGCTTGCCCAGCTTTAGCCGAATGGGCAAAATCCAGTAACTACAGTTTGAAGATATTAATGGAGATAGAATTATGACGCATCATAGGCAAAAAGGGGTTACTGCTCTTGGCGGGCTCACTGCGTTACTTATTGTGGGGTTTTTTCTTACAGCGGCTTTTAAAGTTGGACCGCTATACTTGGATAACTCTTTTGTTCGTGCGGCACTAGATTCTTTGGCTCATGAACGTATCCACACGCTGACGGATAAAGACGTTAGAAAAAAACTCTATAGCTCCTTTGATATTAACAATGTACGCGATATTGATATGAAACAGTTAAAAATCATTCGAGAGAAAACCAAGACACTGGTTACGCTGAATTATGAAAAGCGTATAGAGTTTATGGGTAATGTCGATGTTGTTGTGCGCTTTGAAAATAGTTATGACAGCTCCAAGTAAAAGTAGACAGTAGAGAGTGGGTATTACTAAACAACGTTTCTTGAATCACATTGGTTATCAGTTCAAAGATCTCGCTTTATTGGAACTGGCTCTGACCCATAGAAGTTGTGGTTCCAACAATAATGAACGGCTTGAATTTCTTGGTGATGCCGCGCTAAATTTTATTATTGGCCATGCCATTTATCAGCGATTACCTGATATCAGAGAAGGTGAACTGAGTCGCTATCGCTCTAGCCTGGTTAAAGGTGTCACGCTCACTGAAGTCGCTAATGAACTACAGCTGAGTGCGCATCTACATTTGGGGGCGGGGGAAATAAAATCCGGAGGCCATCGTCGAGCCTCAATTTTAGCGGATACTGTAGAAGCGATTATCGGGGCTATTTATCTCGATGGTGGTATGTCAGCCTGCGAAAACACTGTTCTTCAATGGTTTGAGTCCCGGTTAGCGAACCTCGATGATGAGGGTCTGAAAGACCCAAAAACCCTGCTTCAGGAGTTTATGCAGTCCCGTGGCAGCCCTTTACCGGTCTACGAAGTGGTGGCTGTTTCTGGTGAGGAGCACAATCAACAATTTACTGTGCATTGTATGGTCGATGGTTTGAAAAAGCCCACCACAGGTGGTGGCAGTAGCCGTCGTAATGCCGAAAAAGAGGCCGCTGAGTTGGCTCTAAAAGGATTAATTAAATGACCGGAACTGAATCAGTGCAACGTTGTGGTTATGTAGCCATTGTTGGGCGCCCTAATGTGGGTAAATCCACATTGCTTAATCACTTGCTGGGTCAAAAGATTAGTATTACTTCTCGTAAACCCCAAACAACCAGACACAATACTCTTGGTATCAAGACAGAAGGAGATACGCAATTCATTTTTGTGGACACACCGGGTCTTCACACGAATCAACAAAAAGCCATAAATAAGTATATGAACCGTGCTGCTGAGAGCGCCATTCGTGATGTTGATGTGGTGGTTTTTGTCGTGGATCGTAGTGCCTGGACGGAGGCGGATGAGAAGGTCTCAGAGGAAATAATGAAGACCAGTTCTCCAGTCATTATTGCAATCAATAAACTTGATAGATTGGAAAGCAAGTCTGAATTACTACCACACCTGCAAAAACTAGCTCTACGCATGCCCAAAGCTCAGCTGATTCCAGTGTCCGCACTATACGGGCAACAGCTAGAGCTTCTGGAAGAAGCTATTCAGAAATTTATTCCTGAGGGTGCACACTATTTTCCTGAAGACCAAATCACTGATCGAAGTCAACGCTTTCTTGTCGCAGAGTTAGTTCGAGAGAAAATCACCCGTCAACTAGGTGCAGAGGTTCCTTACGAGGTGGCCGTGGAGATTGAGGCCTTCAAATATGAGGGAAAAATCTGTCATATTAATGCTCTCATATTGGTGGAGAGAGACGGGCAGAAAAAAATTATTATCGGTGACAAGGGTTCCCGTTTGAAAAAGATTGGCCAAGAGGCACGTCTTGATATGGAGCGGTTACTAGATTGCAAGGTGATGCTTAATTTATGGGTCAAGGTTCGTAGAGGGTGGTCCGATGATGATAGGGCATTGCGTAGCCTTGGATACGATTAGTGCTAGCTCATGGAGCTAGGGTCTGAACATTAATGGTGATACGTCTGAAAACTCCTAGAATCTTCTCGGTCCAAATAGCCAGCACCGGGTAGAGTGATTATGCGTGTTGATAGTGAGCCTGCATTTGTACTCCATACACGGCCTTACCGTGAAACCAGTCAGTTGGTTGACCTCTTTTCCCGTCATCATGGTCGATTTAGAGCCGTAGCGCGGAGCCCTCGACGTACCAAAAATCCCACGAGAAATCTTTCACCATTTACACCATTGCTAGTTGGGTGGAGCGGTAAGTCAGACTTAAAGACGCTGGTGAGTGCAGAGCAATCTGGGGCTTCTCTGATGCTGGCAGGTGAACGTCTTTATAGTGGGTTCTACCTCAATGAATTGTTGCTACGCTTATTAGCTGAACATGATCCCCACGAGTGGATTTTTGACTGTTATCTCGAAATAATGACGAAACTTGTTAATGGTGATCAGGTTGAACCTGCGCTACGACAATTTGAAACCTATTTATTGGGCGATCTTGGTTATGGGCTTGTGCTTGATATTGATGCAGAGTCTGGAAAGCCTGTCGTGCCAGATCAGTGGTATTGGTTTGACCCTACTGTAGGTTTGGTTGCTCGACATTTTGTTAGTGGGGGTCGTCGTGCACCTAACTGGTTTCAGGGTGCAGAGCTTCTCGCTATCCATCATGGCAATGATTCAACTCCGTCAGTCAGCCAGTCTAAAAAAAGGCTGATGCGCTTGGCGCTACAGCCACATTTGGGGGATAAGCCTTTGCGTAGTAGAGAGTTATTTTACTAAGTGAGAGTCTTTGTCTGTGAGACCATATAGGACTTAGCGATTGGGAGTGTTCATGATAATTGGTATTGGCACTGATATTGTTCAGATTGCCCGAATTAAAGATGTTCTTGAACGTCGGGGTCGTTTTTTTGCAGAAAGAATTTTGTGCCCGGCAGAACTCGCCATCTTTGATAATAAAAAACAGCCAGAGGCTTACCTGGCAAAACGCTATGCTGCCAAGGAGGCGGCCAGTAAGGCGTTGGGGATGGGGATCGGAACTATTTCCTGGCAAGATATTGAAGTTAGCAATGATAGCGCCGGTGCGCCTTTGCTGACGTTCACTGGTGCAGCATACGCACGCATGGTGGAGATGGGTGCCAGTAAAGTGTTGGTTAGTCTGTCGGATGAGCGTGATTTTGTTGTAGCCTTTGTGACTCTTTCTTGTGACTAGCGGTGCCAGTTCTACTGTTAATCCGTACCAGTGAAGCGGTACCAATTTATATCTGTTGTATTACTATTTAGGATTTACTCAATAACCGGTTCGAAGGTGATTATTATTAATCTATCTTAGGTTCGAGCTATTTTCCGGGTAAAGATCTGCGCCTCACTATAAAATATGGCCTTTACACAAGGTGCTACTTATCTAGTCGAGTAGTCGTGCGTTTATTTTGGTTGAGAGATTAATGTCGTACCCAACTATTGAATCCTGTGTGGGGGAAACCCCGCTTGTACAATTACAACGTCTCCCTGGTGACACCAGCAATACACTTCTTGTGAAGCTGGAAGGTAATAATCCTGCTGGTTCCGTTAAGGACAGACCTGCCATGAGTATGATTCAGCAGGCTGAGGCGCGCGGTGATATTTGCCCTGGTGATACGCTTATCGAAGCGACCTCGGGTAATACTGGCATTGCCTTGGCGATGGCTGCGGCTATTAAAGGCTACAAAATGGTATTAATCATGCCAGAGAATAGCACTGATGAGCGAAAAGCCGCTATGAGGGCATATGGTGCTGAATTGATCCCGGTTACCAAGGAAGCCAGTATGGAAGGTGCGCGTGATCTCGCTAAAGCGATGGAAGCAGAAGGAAAGGGCAAAGTATTAGACCAGTTTGGCAATACGGATAACCCTTTGGCACACTACGAACATACTGGACCTGAAATCTGGCGGCAAAGCGGTGGCAAAGTAACCCATTTTGTCAGCTCGATGGGAACGACGGGTACCATCATGGGTGTGTCCCGTTATCTGAAAGAACAAAATCCTGATATTCAAATTATTGGTCTACAGCCTGAAGAAGGTGCCAGCATCCCTGGTATCCGGCGTTGGCCAAAAGAATACCTTCCTGAAATTTTTGATGCCTCTCGAGTTGATAGCACTATGGACATGGGGCAACAGGAGGCTGAGGAATGCATGCGAAGATTGGCCTGTGAAGAGGGGATATTCTGTGGTGTCTCTTCCGGTGGTGCGGTGGCAGGGGCTTTAAGATTGTCAGCAGATGTTGAAAATGCTGTGATTGTGGCCATCATCTGTGATCGGGGAGACCGTTACCTGTCTTCTGGTATTTATTAGTCATCTGTGTTCTTTGAGTGTGGCCCCAAGTTGCAGGCCATCCGCCTGAGAGGGTAAGCTCCGATGCAAATTATTATCTGGCAGTGCCCTTACAGGGGCTGATTTCAGAATATACATTCTCGTCCCATGAGAATGAGACCGTGTTTAGGTAGAGCCATCTATGGTACAGGTTAGGGATCGTCACCCCCTTCATTATGATGGGGATATTTGTATTGATCAGTGGACCACAGACCTGCTTGTTAAAGTTACTGAAGGTAGCTTTTCCAGAGAAACCCTTGTGTCCGCTTGTGAGTTGGCTCGAGACTCTGAAGCAACTGCCAACCCCGTCAATGACCAAGTTTGGGCGACTACAGTCAGTAGTTTTCGCACAGGTTTGGAAATGGCAGAAATTCTTACTGAGCTCCACCTTTATGATCAGGATAGCCTGGTAGCATCCATTCTTTATCGAGCGGTTAGGGAAGGCCGGTTACCTATTGGAACGGTACGCAATAAATTTGGTGAGAAGGTCACTAAATTGATTGAGAGTGTCCGTAAGATGGCCGTCATCAGCACCTTGAGAGCAGATGGTGATGACGGCGTATTTGGTCATGCCGGAACAGTGCAAGCAACGAAAGTCAGGGAAATGCTCGTTTCTATCATTGATGACGTACGAGTGGCTCTGATTAAAATTGCTGAACGAACCTGCGCCATCCGTGCACTGAAGACGGCAACAGAAGAAAAACGTTTACGGGTCGCTCGCGAAATCTTTGATGTCTATGCACCTCTGGCCCACCGGCTAGGTATCGGTCAGTTAAAGTGGGAGCTGGAGGATCTGGCCTTTCGGTACCTTGAGACCGATGAATATATGCGTATTGCTCGGTTGCTTGATGAACGGAGAATGGACCGTCAGAAGTATATCAAGGAAGTCATCAGCACCCTTGAAATGGAGCTTACAAAGGCTGGCATTGAGGGTGATATCGCTGGACGGGCCAAGCATATTTACAGTATCTGGCGAAAAATGCACCGTAAGGATATAGGCTTTTCACAGATCTATGATATTCGTGCTGTCCGAATACTAGTGCCCACCATTGCAGATTGTTACAGCTTGTTAGGTATTGTCCACAGCCACTGGCGGAATATTCCCAATGAATTTGACGACTATATCGCCTCCCCAAAAGAGAATGGTTATCGCTCATTACATACGGCAGTTATAGGCCCTCATCGAAAAGTGCTGGAAATTCAAATTCGCACTTACGAGATGAATGAAGACGCTGAGTACGGTGTTTGTTCCCATTGGCGTTATAAGGGCACAGATGCCAATACAACGGCGGCTAACAGTTATGAAGACAAAATTTCCTGGCTCCGGCAAGTATTGGAGTGGCATGAAGAAATTGAAGATGACCATGTGAAAGAATTACTCAGTCGTGATAATTCGACTGACCGAATTTATGTCTTTACACCAGAAGGACATGTTGTTGATCTTGCCGTGGGTTCGACACCGCTGGATTTTGCCTACAGGGTTCACACTTCTATTGGGCACCGATGCAGAGGTGCCAAAGTGAATGGCAAAATAGTGCCACTTAATACCGCACTCCACACGGCCGATCAGGTGTCAATTTTAACGGGTAAGCAAGAAGCGCCCAGTCGAGACTGGTTGTCTCCAGCACTTAACTACTTACATGCCACCAGAGCACGCGCCAAGGTTCAGCAATGGTTTAGAAAACAGAACCAGGAACAGAATACCTTGGCTGGCAAGGCTATTCTGGACCGCGAACTTCGCCAGCTCAATATCAAAAAAATTGATCTTGATGCGATATCAGAAAAATATAACAAACATGGTGTAGATGGCCTCTACGCGGCGATCGGTGCCGGAGACGTACGGATAGAGCAAGTTATCAATACCGCGTTAGCACAACTGGATATGACCAGGCAGCAACGCAAGACGCCTCCCACCTCTCCAGCTAAAGCAAGCCGCTATGCTGAATCGGAAGTATATATATACGGTGTGGGAAACATGCTGACTCGTATTGCCCACTGTTGTAGTCCGGTTCCAGGGGATCAGATCGGTGGCTATATCACCAGTGGGCGTGGTGTCTCAGTACACCGCAAAGACTGTGGCAACTTGCTACGGCTACAGGCTGCCGAGCCGGAGAGGGTGCTTGAAGTCAGTTGGGGGCGTGCACCAAAACAAGTTTATCCCGTAAAAATTACACTTGATGCCTATGATAGGGCTGGCTTGTTGAGAGATATTTCAATGGTACTTGATATGTCTGGACTCAATGTTTTGGCCATGACTTCCAAAAGTGATGAGACCCAGATGGGGGTTTCGGTCCGTATGGATATTACTGTAGAAGTGCCGAGTATTGATGCGTTAAGTACAGTTATGGCTCGTCTGGGTAAAATCCCAAATATGACCAACGTTCAGCGTGTGGATGAATATTAAGGTGGTCAGATGAGCGGCAAACAGTATCAATTGGAAGATTTATTGTACCTGATGCGGCGTCTGCGTGATCCAGAAACAGGTTGTCCCTGGGACTTAAAACAGACGTTTGAAACCATTGTTCCTTATACACTGGAAGAGGTGTATGAGGTAGTTGATACCATCGAGCGACAGGATTACGCACACCTCAAGGAAGAACTGGGGGATCTGTTATTTCAGGTTGTGTTCTACGGTCAGCTGGGTGAGGAGCAAGACCTATTTTCCTTTGATGATATCGTTTCAATATTAGTAAACAAGCTTGTTACCCGACACCCCCACGTATTCCCTGCAGGAACGCTGGTAAGTGCACGGGAAGCTGGGGTTGTGCCCGATGAGGTAAAGATAAAACAGACTTGGGAGTCCATTAAGACCTCAGAAAGGAAAGAAAAAGGCCGTCACTCGATACTGGCTGATATCCCGGAAAGCTTACCGGCATTAACTCGGGCAACTAAGCTGCAAAAACGGGCTGCAAACCATGGTTTTGATTGGCCCTCTATTGATGGTGTGGTGGATAAGCTTGATGAAGAAACTACTGAGTTAAAAATGGCTCTTCAACAGGGTGATCAGGAAAATATCGAAGAAGAGTTAGGGGATTTAATGTTTACCATGGCCAACCTATGCCGCCATGTGGGTGTTGATGCTGAAACTACGTTGCGTAAGTCTTCCAGAAAGTTTGAGCATCGTTTTCAGCATATTGAGAATAGGGTGGCTGATAAGGGAAGCACACTGAAGAAAACTAGTCTGGATGAACTAGATCAACTGTGGAATGAAGCGAAGCGGCTATAGTCCTTCAAGCCGAAAGCTACTGGTTATCTTGTGGTCAGATACATTTATGTGTAAGGTTTGCGGCCAATAATTACCAATGGGGTAATGAGTTAGTTATTTACCCCCAGAAAACCGGAGATCATTAATGAGAATTATTCTGTTGGGCCCACCCGGTGCCGGTAAGGGCACCCAAGCTACCTACATTACCGAGAAGTTTGGTATCCCCCAAATTTCCACTGGCGACATGTTGCGTACGGCGGTAAAAGCAGGAACTGAGCTGGGTCTCAAGGCCAAAGGTATCATGGCATCTGGTGGGCTAGTTTCAGACGACCTAATCATTGCATTGGTTAAAGAGCGCATTCAAGAGTCAGATTGTGTCAACGGCTTCCTGTTTGATGGTTTTCCAAGAACGATTCCCCAGGCAGAAGCTCTCTTGGCGGAAGGTGTTGCCATCGACAAGGTGATTGAAATCCACGTGGCAGATGAAGAGATTATCGCTCGCTTAAGTGGCCGCCGGGTTCATGAAGGTTCAGGTCGTGTTTATCACGTTACTCATAACGCGCCTAAACAGGAAGGTATTGACGATGTGACGGGTGAGCCATTGGTACAACGTGAAGATGACACAGAAGCAACTGTTCGCAATCGTCTGGATGTTTACCACGATCAAACCAAACCACTGGTCGACTTCTATCAGGGTTTAGCTACATCCCAACCTGATACTGCTCCAGCTTATGCTCGAGTTGATGGTGTGGGTCCGCTAGATGAAGTCCAGTCCCGTCTAGAAGACACGCTGGCCTGAAATCAGTAACTCATGCAAAATGGGCTCTTCGGAGCCCATTTTTTTTATCCTAATTAAGCCATTTACATGCAATGAAAAAATCTGCCGTTATTCTGGTTAATCTTGGTACACCTAATGCTTCTACAGCGGGCGCTGTCCGCCGTTTTTTAATCCCCTTTCTTTCTGATTACCGTGTAGTGGAAGCACCTCGGCTCTTGTGGTGGTTTGTGTTGAGGTTGATTGTAATCCCTCTACGGACAAAAAAAGTCGCTAATGCATACCGCGAAATTTGGTGGGAGGAGGGTTCTCCACTACGGGTTGTTAGTCAGCGTCAAGTGTCGGCCTTACAGACTATGCTGGATACAGAATATGGAAGTAGTGCTCCATTGGTGGTGGCTGCAGAGACCTATGGGGATTCCTCGCTTGCTTTAAATATTGCTGCATTAAAGGCACAGGGTGTTGAACAGTATGTTGTGGTTCCCCTGTACCCACAGTATTCAGGTTCAACAACGGGTGCGGTATATGACCAATTGGCAGATATCGTACGGGGAGAGAGGGATGTCCCCGATATATGCACGGTTAAATCATTTTATGATCAGCCTGAATATATCGAAGCACTGGCACAGAGTGTTAGAGATCATTGGGAAAAGCATAATCGAAAGGAAAAACTGCTTATTTCATTTCATGGTATTCCTCAAGAATATACCGATAAGGGCGACCCTTATTATGAGCATTGCATGGCAACAGCTGAGGCATTGGTCGTAGCACTTCAGCTCGAACCATCCGATTGGAGGATTGGCTTTCAATCACGATTTGGACCAAAAAAATGGTTGCAACCCTATACCGATGAGCAGTTGAAGGCATGGGTAGAGGAAGGGGTTAAATCAGTTGATATTATCAGTCCAGCATTTACTGCAGATTGTCTCGAAACACTCGAGGAACTAAATATTAACTATCGTCAGGTTTTCTTGGACGCCGGCGGAGCAAGCTATAATTATGTTCCATGTGTTAACGATTCACCTGCATTTATTAAATCACTTTTCTGTTTGGTTAAGCAGAAGCTTCTATAAAATAGATAAAACTTCAAATTGGTCTCTATTTTCAACTAATTTAGTGAAAAATAGTTGTTTTTAGTGGATAAATTTTTTTTATTGCATAAACTTTAACCATCAACAATTTTCGTTAGTAAGTTAATATATTTTATACCCCTAAATTGTAAGGAGAAACACAATGGCTCGCGTTGCAAAAAAAACGGCTATAAAAAAACCGATACGTAAAACTGCCGCTAAAAAACCTAAAGCAAAAGCAAAAGCAAAAAAAACAGTCTCTGTATTTGATAAAGCCGCTGCTCTCGTGAAGTCCGTTGAAAAAGAAATTAATGTACAGACAAAAAAAGTAGCTGCTGCTAGAAAAAAAGTAGCTGTCAGCCGTGACAGAGTCGCTAAAAAGGCCACCAAGGTAACTAAAACTGCACTTAAAAAGGCCGTGCAGGATGTCCGTACTAATGTGAATAAGCTCGATAAGCTTGTTGCTAAAGGTGCCATTGGTAAAGCGGAGCTTCGAGCTGCGAACCTTGTTGCTCAGGTGAAGACTCTGGAAGAAAAAGCATTGGCTCGAGTTGCCAAGGCAGAGAAAAAACTGAAAGGTGCTTTGAAGGCCGATTTAGCCAAGGCGCTGAAGCGTTATGAAAAGTCATGGACGAACCAGCGGGCGAAGGATATTTCTCGACAGCTTAAGAAGGTAGAGAAATCGGCCCTATCCAGAGTGAAGACTGCTGAAAAGCGTTTGCATAAGCAAGCGGCGAATGTGATCAAAAAGGCAGAAGCCAAAGTAGAATCCCTTAAAGGCACAGGTAGTAAAGCACCCGCTAAGCGTGGCCCGGGTCGTCCGAAAAAAGCAGCGACAGCCAAGTCTGCTGCGAAAAAGACATCCTCAAAACGTGGTCCAGGTCGCCCTAAGAAAGCTGCTGCAGTAAAGAAGGCATCTGCCAAAAAAGCCGCTACCAAGAAGACAAGTGCTAAAAAGGTAGCAGCTAAACGTAGCCCAGGTCGCCCTAAGAAAGCCGCTGCAGTAAAGAAGGCTCCTACCAAAAAAGCCGCTACCAAGAAGACAAGTGCTAAAAAGACAGCAGTAAAACGCAGTCCGGGTCGTCCAAAGAAATCAGCGGCTACAGCAAAGCCAGCGGTGAAAGCGACGGTTAAAAAACCTGCTACAAAGAAAAAGACTGCAGTAAAAAAGCCCGTAGCTAAGAAAGCAGCAGCTAAAAAACCAGCGGTTAAGAAGCCGGCAGTTAAGACAGCAGCGACTCCAGCGGCTAAAAAACCAGCGACAAGTTAATTCGCTGGATAAATTCAAACCCTAGAAAAAGAACTCAGACTGCCTCTGTTCTTACATGCAAACAGGTTACAATCCCCCGCTCGACGGGGGTTTTTTTGCCGTGACAAATATTCTTGCCATTGATACATCAACACCAGCCTGTTCCGCAGCTTTGCTCTGTGGAAATGATCAGGTTTCTCGCCACAAGCTTGCTAGTAGGGAACATACCCGCCTGATATTGCCAATGGTTGATGAGGTTCTCAGTGAGGCGGGGTTAGTACTTTCACAGCTCGATGCTCTGGCATTTACTGCGGGCCCAGGGTCTTTTACAGGTATCCGTATCGGTTTTGGTGTTGTGCAGGGGTTGGCATTCGGTGCTGACCTGCCGGTTATTCCAGTTTCCAGTTTAGAAGCATTGGCCCATACCGCCATTCGAAGGCAGGCTATTTCAGCAGGTACATATGTATTGCCAATGCTTGATGCCCGGATGGATGAAATCTATTGGGGGTTGTTTGAGTACAACGGGACTGACTTGAACCGTGTTGGTGCAGATAGCCTAACCCCTCCGGAAGAAGTTGTATCTCCCTTTTCAGAGCGACCCCATACCGTCATAGGTGATGGCTGGAATTATGCAGACCGCATTCCTTTAGAGCCCGGAGTATTTAATTCTACGCTGCTACCTGAAGCTAGAGACGTACTTACCATTGCCTTGCGGGAAGTAAAAGCTGGAAAGACGTGTTCTATTGATCAGGCCCAGCCGGTGTACCTGAGAAATGAAATTACCTGGAAAAAACGCCAACGGTTACGGCAAGTAACATGAATGGCGATTAAAAATAACAAAGGTCGAGAATAATATTGGATACAGTACAGATCGTCTTTCTGGCAATAATACAGGGGCTCACAGAGTTTTTACCTATTTCCAGCTCTGCGCATCTTATTTTGCCATCTGCTCTTTTAGGCTGGGAAGATCAGGGACTTGCCTTTGATGTAGCGGTACATGTCGGCTCATTACTAGCCGTCTTAATGTATTTTCGTAAAGATATTAGATTGTTAATAACGTGTTGGTGTCAGAGTCTTGTTGGCGGCCAACAAACACCGGAAAGTCGCTTGGGTTGGCAGATCATTTTGGCCACTATCCCTGCCGGCTTGGCAGGGCTTTTTCTCGGTGATTTGATCGAGCTTCACCTACGTTCTATCGCTGTCATTGCTTCTACCACCATTGTATTCGGTATCCTGCTAGGTCTTTCCGATAAATTTAGTCCGCGGGTTAAAAGTCTTCATCAATTTACTTGGCGTTCCGCGTTAATTGTGGGGTGCGCCCAGGCTCTTGCATTAATTCCAGGAACATCCCGATCTGGTATAACCATTACCGCAGCATTAGCTCTGGGGTTTGATCGTGTAGCTGCAGCGAGGTTTTCGTTCTTGTTGGCCATTCCAATCATTGTATTGAGTGGGAGTTATAAGGGTATTCAGTTAGTTCAGCTGGAAACGGTACCTTGGATTGAAATTTTCTTAGGAACACTGTTGTCAGCGGTCACAGCTTATCTTTGTATACATTTATTTCTGAGCTGGATTAATCGAATCGGCATGCTTCCTTTTGTGGTATACCGGCTTATTCTTGGCGCTGTATTGATTGCTATTCTCATAAATGGCTAGTGGCGTTGATATCAATAAAATATTTTTTATGAATTCGGGGTTATTAAGCCTTCTTTTTATATTGGGTACAGGTAAGTTGAGAAGTTAGAACAGAAAAAGGTTAAACAACTAGGTGGATGAGTCACTTCCAAGAAGCCCCGATCTCAGCCAGTCCGGAGTCTGCACGTGATACTAATAGGAATGATCTATGGATAATCAGGATTACAACCAGCAGCTATTGGATTTTATTCACAGCTCTCCGACACCATTTCATGCGGTGAAAAACATTCAGATGTCTCTAGAAGCAGAGGGTTTTTTGCCGCTGGTTGAGGAAGACAGTTGGAATGTTGTTCCAGGAGGACGTTACTACGTGACCCGTAACGGTTCCTCGATTATTGCATTTGTTATGGGGCGGGATTCCGCCGTAAATAGTGGTATCCGTATGGTTGGTGCCCATACAGATAGCCCTTGCTTGAAGGTGAAGCCTAACCCGGAGCTGCGCAAACATAATTATTTTCAGTTGGGTGTGGAAGTCTATGGCGGAGCACTCCTTAACCCATGGTTTGACCGTGACCTCTCTATAGCGGGACGTATCGTTTTTAACGTGGGGGATGGACGTTTACAACACGCACTTGTAGATATGAAAAAGCCCGTGGCGGTTATTCCCAGCCTAGCTATACACTTGGATAAAGAGGCAAATAAAAACCGTACGATCAACCCTCAGACAGATATTCCTCCATTGCTCTTTAATTGTGGAGAGGATCGTGAAGAAGATTTTCGAGCATTATTAGCGGCACAGTTATTGGAGCAGTATGGCGACCCAATGGAACTGCAAGTACTGGACTATGATCTGTACCTTTACGATTGTCAGAAGCCAGCGATTACCGGGCTTAACCAAGATTTTATTTCCAGTGCCAGGCTGGATAATCTACTGAGTTGTTTTACCGGCATGAAAGCACTTCTTGGTGCTGATGATCAGGTGAGCAGCATGCTTATTTGTAGTGATCATGAAGAAGTAGGTAGCACCTCCAGTTGTGGCGCTAATGGGCCAATGCTTAAATCATTACTGGAACGGCTTTACCCGGAGCCTGAATCGCGATCCCGAGTTATTAGCCAGTCATTACTGGTATCGGCAGACAATGCCCATGGTATTCACCCCAATTACAGCGATAAGCATGATAGCCATCACGGCCCTATTCTTAATGGTGGGCCCGTGATTAAGATTAATGCCAACCAGCGTTATGCCACTAGCAGTATCACCTCTTCTATATTTCGCCACTTGTGCGAGCAACAGAATGTCCCTGTGCAGTCATTTGTTAACCGTACAGATTTAGGATGTGGCAGTACCATTGGCCCCATTACAGCGGCAAGCATTGGTGTTCAGACACTTGATGTCGGTGTTCCCACCTTTGCCATGCATTCAATTCGTGAACTAGCCGGTACAAAGGATGCTTTTAATCTGTATCGGGTTTTACTGGGCTTATATAGCTACCAGGATAGTTTGATTATCAACTGAGCCTGAATTGACACAGTTGCTACTTTATTACTCGGATTAAATCCGTATGATGGGCGCCACTATTGATACTTAACGTTATTCATACTTAACGGTGCATACTTAGTCAGCACGAAGAAAACCTGTCCAAGAGCAAAAAATTCTCATGAGCAATGATATGTCCACAGTGCCAACGAACGATACAGTTCTTACCGGTATCACCACCACAGGAACCCCTCATTTGGGTAACTATGTGGGAGCCATTCGGCCTGCCATTGCTGCTAGTCAGGATACTAATGTCGATGCTTACTATTTTTTGGCAGACTTCCATGCATTGATCAAATGTCAGGATCCAGCAAAGGTACATGAGTCAACGCGAGAGATTGCGGCTACATGGTTAGCACTGGGCCTGAATACAGACAACGTTGTTTTTTACCGTCAGTCCGATATCCCTCAAATCCCACAACTCACTTGGTTCCTTAACTGTGTTGCGGCAAAAGGACTGATGAATAGGGCGCATGCCTACAAGGATTCCGTACAAAAGAATTTGGATGCAGGAGACGATACTGACTTTGGTATTACTATGGGGCTGTTTTCATACCCGGTGTTAATGGCCGCCGACATTCTGATGTTTAACGGTACCAAAGTCCCTGTAGGTCGAGATCAGATTCAGCATATTGAAATGGCCCGAGATATCGCCCAGCGCTTTAATCATATTTATGGCCAACATTTTGCGCTGCCTGAGGCAGTGGTAGACGATCATGTCGCTGTATTGCAGGGGCTGGATGGCCGCAAAATGAGTAAAAGCTACGGCAATACCATTCCGCTGTTTCTTCCTGAAAAGAAGCTGAAAAAACATATTAATAAGATTAAAACGAATCTGCTGGAGCCGGGAGAGCCCAAAGACCCAGATACTTCCACTGTATTCCAGATATGGCGAGCTTTTGCTACAGAAGAGCAAACGGCCTATATGCGTAAAGAGTTTGAAAATGGTGTCGCCTGGGGTGAAGCGAAAAAGCAATTATTCGAACTGATAAATGAAGAACTCCGCGAGCCAAGAGAACACTACAACGAACTGATGGAAAATCCTGCGCATATCGAGCAAGTATTACGTGAGGGTGCAGAAAAAGCCCGAGCCTACAGTGTTCCTTTTATGGAGAAACTGAATAAGGCTGTTGGGCTCTACTCCCTGGTCTAAATTGTACGTTCCAGGCTTCAGTTCTTATGGTTTTGTACCACATTGAGCATACCTCTCATGAGCGTATCTAAATCGCTCTTAGATATGATATAAGGCGGCATCACGTAGACTCTGGTGCCAAAGGGCCTCACCCAGATACCCTCTGCCACAAACTGTTTTTGAATCTGTGCAACATCCACAGGCTTTTTCGTTTCTATAACCCCCACCGCACCGAGACAGCGTACATCGGTAACATTGTCGAAATCCTTTGCAGGTGCCAATCCAGACTTAAGCTGTTGCTCAATGTCACTAATTCGGGCTTGCCAGTTTGTGCTGAGTAACAAATCGATACTGGCATTGGCTACAGAGCAGGCGAGGGGGTTGCCCATAAACGTTGGGCCGTGCATAAAGACGCCGGCCTCACCATTGCAGATACCATCACTGATCTTTGAGGTACACAACGTGGCGGCCAATGTCATGTAGCCGCCAGTCATGGCTTTTCCGATGCATAAAATGTCAGGGGTAATATCGGCCCATTCGCAACCAAAAAGCTTGCCGGTACGCCCAAAGCCTGTGGCAATTTCATCGACAATTAGCAGCACGTCATGCTCATCACACAATTCACGAACCCGCTTTAAATAAGTGGGCGAATAAAAATGCATGCCCCCGGTACCCTGTAAGATGGGCTCAAGAATAACCGCTGCTAATTCGTGACTGTGTTTCTCTAGCAGATTCTTTATATCGGCAATATAGCTCTCGTCCCAATCGTCGTGAAAGCGGCAGCGGGGAGATTCAGTGAATAACTGCTGGGCAAGCGTGCTACTGAACAAATGGTGCATACCAGTGACAGGGTCACAGACCGACATCGCTCCAAAAGTATCACCGTGGTAACCCTTACGAAGGCTTAAAATGCGCGTTTTTTGGGGTTGCCCCAGAGAGTACCAGTACTGAATGGCCATTTTCAGGGCAACTTCAACACTAACAGAGCCCGAATCGCTGAGAAAAACCTTCTCTAGACCATCAGGGGTAATATCCACCAGCGTTTTACAAAGTTGAGCGGCAGGTTCATGGATAATGCCACCAAACATCACATGTGACATGGTATCTATTTGGTCTTTTAGGGCTATATTTAACCTAGGGTGGTTGTAACCATGTATGGCTGACCACCAGGAAGACATACCATCAATAAGCTCACGACCATCAGCCAGTTTCAGCCGCACACCAGTGGCGCTGACCACATGATAAGCAGGAATTGGCGATGTCAGTGAAGAGTAGGGGTGCCAGATATGTTGTTGGTCAATACTCGATACTTGCGATGTGGTCAGTTGTTCCATCGGGATGCAATTCACAGGCTGGGAAGTTGTCATTGTAAGGTAGCAACGTTCGTGGTATCAAAGCACTTCGTGAAATTAAATTGGGTGTTCAGAGAGTAAAAATGCCACTGATTAAACAGCTCAACGCACTAATTTTCGGACTATTACTGGTCAGCGGCACCGTCGTAGCAGCACCCAGTCAGGATTATTGGGGGTTTTGGGATAAGAGTAGTCAGCGTAATGTCTCTCGGATCGATCATAGTGCCTGGAACTCTATCCTTGGTACTTACGTCATTGATAATCATGCATCGGGAGTTAACCGCTTTCGTTACAGTGCAGTGACGCCGGCGAAAAAGAAAGTATTGGTACGGTATATTCGAGATTTAGAGGACATTGATCCCAGAAAGTACAGCCGTCGGGAGCAACAGGCATATTGGCTCAATTTGTACAACGCACTGGCTGTGAATCTAGTATTAGACAACTATCCAGTAAAAAGCATTAATGACATTGACCGCGGTAGTGCATTGGATAGTGCCTTGATCAGGGTGGCAGGGCAGAGCCTTAGCCTAAATGATATTGAACACCGAATCCTTAGGCCTATTTGGAAGGATCACAAAGTACATTTTGGGATGAGCTGTGCAAGTATCAGCTGCCCTAACTTGCTGGCTCAGGCGTTTACTGCAGCCAATGTGAATGCCTTGTTAGAAAAATCCGGCCACGATTATATTAATCATCCTCGTGGAATTCATCTTAAAAATGGCAAGATGAAAGCATCGAGTATGTTCAATTGGTATCAAAAGGACTTTGCCAAAGACGACAAAACGATGCTTAAGGTCTACGCCCATTATGCGGATGACCGGCTTGCATTGTACCTTCTAGGCTTTCAGGGAGAGATTGATTACGTATACGATTGGAGCCTAAATGCGCCTTAAATGTTATGGGGCTAAGCAGGTTATCAGAGTATATTTATACCTAACATTAAACATTAATATATAATAGTAACTATCTGATAAATATAAGATATATGATTGGTTTTAAGTAAGAGGGGATGTTGTACATCCCCTTGATAAGAAAATAAAACTTAGCCTTTAGCACCGCCATGAGCGAGTGACCATTCTTCAGGTGCATTGAGGAAGGCTTCAATTTCGGCCAGTGATTGATCGTCCATTTCACCGCTTTCCTTGCAGACCTCTAAAACATCCCACCAGGTAGTCAGTGAGTGTAGATTTATACCTGCATCAGCAAGATTTTTTCTTGTGTCTGGGAAGATGTCATAAAAGAAAATAACGAATGTATCCGTGACTTCAGCACCGGCTTTACGGAGTGCGTCGCAGAAAGTGATCTTGCTACCGCCATCAGTAGTCAGGTCTTCAACCAACAGTACTTTAGAGCCTTCCGTTAGAGAGCCTTCTATTTGAGCGTCGCGCCCAAAGCCCTTGGGCTTCTTGCGAACATACTGCATGGGCAGAGAGAGTCGCTCGGACAACCAGGCAGCAAAGGGGATGCCTGCCGTTTCACCGCCAGCAATGGCGTCAATAGATTCAAAACCGATATCGCGGAGAATGACCGATGCACCGAAATCCATAAGGGTAGAGCGCACTCTAGGATATGAAATGATTTTCCGACAGTCGATATAAACCGGGCTGGCTTTACCTGATGTCAGTATATAAGGGTCATTCGGGCGGAAATTGATAGCTCCAATCTCCAGCAACATTTTTGCGGTCAGCTTGGCAATGAGTTGCTGATCAGGAAAGCTATTAAAAGACATAATGAATCCTTTGTAAGGGTGTTTCAGTTGGGGCTAAACCCATTCATTCACACATTGTCCGGTAAAAGACCGTCCGGTAAAAGATGGTGGATAAATGCGACGGTATGTTTGCCGGATGGGATGGCTAAACGTAGAGCCTTGGAAAAGGCGAATTTTGCCAGAATAGGTCACCATAATCCATCGGAACAGCATGGCTCTCGTTAATAGGGGAGTGAGTGTCCCACTCTAAATTTGAATACTAAGTTTAGCTTCACAGGCAGAACCTACAAACAAATAAGCCGGCAACACACTGAATTATAAGAATTATGTGTGGGGCGTCAGATGAAATCACACATTCGTTAGTGATTAATGGGTACCCATGCCGGGTTAGCTGGAATTACCTGTTGATACTGACTTCTGAATCAATGGGATTAAGGGCTCAGGTAGCGTGAGATTACCCGCAAGTGCGAAGGTACGTGCCTCTGGCGACATTTTTCCCCATGTTTTACGAATGATGCCGACCCATTTCTCTTCATTGTATTCAGGGTGTTTATCGTAAAATGCCAGCATGTAATGTTCAATAAATACCAAGCTAGCTACATCCTCCAGCAGCTGGGTGTCAGCATTTTCCTTGAGACCTCGTTTTTCAATGGCTTTCTTTGCGCGCTCCAGTGATGACTCATCATAACCAGCCTTGGCCATTAGAAGGGCAGTGCTATCAGCATGAAATTGATACAGGCTATTTCGCCAATGATGATAACCTTGGCGATTCATCGGGTAAGTATCACGTGGCGTTTTCCACCGCTGGATATGCTGACCACGGATAGCCAGTTTGACCACATCATCCGCCGCTGGTTGATAGCGTTCCAACATGCCAGACATGCGATGTGAATAGAGCAGCTCTTTCGGCCAATCTTTACCTTCAGCCGTTTCAATGTTTGGGTCTTCACGGTTGGCTGCATCTATCAGAAAAACAACCAGGTCATAGGCTTGTTGTGTCAATTGTCTTTTCCAAAAATGGATACCTGCCTATTCTAAACGATTGTTAGGTGGAGAGGGCATGGCCGGGGGGAGGCGGGAGAGGGAGAGGTTAACCCTCGTTTCTTGAGGGATCCACCCATTGATAGACATTGCACAGTTGTTATCGTTAGGATGCTTTGCATACAAAGCACTGGTTGAATACTGGTTTATAGAAGATTGAGTTATAAATTGTCGATTTATAACCTGTTGATTGACCCACCTATTAATAAGGAAGCCTTATGCCTGGCCAGCACGTAGAAATCATAGAAAGGACCTGTACTCTTGGTGACCACCAAATGTCCTACCTTGCTGCGGGGCCAGAAGATGGACCGTTAGTCATCTTTGTCCACGGTTGGCCAGAGCTTGGCTATAGTTGGCGACATCAGCTCCCCATACTGGGTGGGCTTGGTTTTCGAGCTATTGCGCCAGACCTGCGAGGCCACGGGGGTTCCAGTGTGTATGAGAGGCACGAAGATTATTCTATGGAGCGCCATGTTGAGGATCTCCTGGCATTTCTGGAGTCCTTAGGTCGGGAGAGTGCCGTGTGGGTAGGGCATGACTGGGGTGCAGCCGTTGTCTGGTCCATAGCTAGCCACCACCCAGAACGCTGCCAAGCAGTTGCCAATCTCTGTGTACCTTATCGTGCTATTGAGATGGGGTTAGAGCCGGCAATAGACTTAGTAGACCGTAGTATTTACCCCGAAGATCAATATCCTGCCGGCCAATGGGAATACCAGCGGTTTTATCAGGAAAAATTTGATCGTCCAAAGAGCGTTTTTGAAGCCAATATTCGGAATACCTTCAATGCGCTCTTCCAGCAATGGAGCCCGGATGACAAAGGAAAGCCCGCAATTACTGCGGGTGTCCGCAACGACAATGGCTGGTTAGGCGGCGTGGATGAGTTTCCTGATGTGCCAAGAGATGATGATGTCATCTCTGTGGCGGACCTGGACCTATATACCGACAATTTTAATAAAACCGGGTTTTTCGGCACCTGTTCTTTCTACATGAACCATGATCTCAATGCCGAATATGGCCGATCTGTAGTCAACGATGGTTACCTCGATATGCCCGTTTTATTTCTTGTCGGTGCTTATGACTACGTATGTGAGTGTGTCGATTCTCGCTTGCCTGAACCAATGCGCCAATATTGTCGAAACCTCACAGAGCGCACAGTCAACTCAGGTCATTGGATGCAACAGGAAAAGCCTATTGATGTAAACAATGCGCTTACGCACTGGCTGGCCACATCCGTACAAAATGTCTGGCCCGAGCCGCCGTTTTCATATTCTGAGTAGTATTGCTCGTAGTAGGCTGGGGAGTATTTCTCGATTTATGTTTCTGATTGTTTCTCGTACCTTACCTTGAATGGTCGTGTGTAGTTGCTTGCTTGAATCCATTGAAAGCAAGGGGGGGCGCCTTTATGGTTCCAAGGTCAGCGCCTGCCACACCTGATAATTATTTGGGTAACTTTACGCATCGTATTGCTGATCTATGCTTCACAGCTCCTTTATGTGGCGAAATAAGAGAATATTGCCTATCCTTTGTCTAGTTGCGTGGTGTATTCGAATTGATCCATTCATGTAACTTATAGCAACCTGAATGATTTAAAATCATGCTTCATTTTTGTGTTTCCACACGTCAGGTATGCGCTCAATAAAACAGCGCCCTTAGGATGTATGCCTATGACTCATCGTAAAGGAGAAGTTTCAAAGCATCATTTTCGATCCGATCGTTTTTTCTGTGTAGACAGCCAGTGGTTTTTTACAACTCGTGAAAGTTCGGAGTTAGGCCCATTTTCTTCCAGAGCAGATGCTCAAGGCGAACTGCTTTTGTATATTCGCCATATGAATGAAGGTGGAGTTTTTTGTCAAGACACCTCGTAGTTAGTGTTTGTTGGATGGATATATCTGGTACCCGTTCCGCAGGATCGGGGCCAGATAGTCCGTCTGTTAACGCGTTATAGCTTTCTTTACCTGCCTACTGATTACCCTCGCTTTAGCGAGTTACTTCCCTTCGTGTAGAGGGGAACGAGGAGGGCACAGCCCGGACGAAAGGGTGAGTAGCTTACACTTAGCTTGGTTTGGTGCTTCTGGAGTGCAACCCCCAAGATCAACGAACCCCTTTCCCTTGTTCAATGGAAATTAAATGTAAGTTCTTGATTTCCATGGATACCAATATATGATCAAGAGCTAAGGAATGACTGCCATTGAGTATGAGGCGGTCTTTATAATTCACTGTTAAATTTTCGGAGTATAGATGGAATTTGCTTTTGTTGATGAAAGTGGAGATTCAAAATTCACTGACTATTTTGGGCTTTGTTTGGGCGTTATTAATTCCAGCAACTATAGAACCCTAAAGCACGGTTTTCACGGAATTCTCAAAAAATATGACTGGGATGAATCCATTGAATTTAAAGGCGCATACCTTTTTTCTGCCTCAAAAGGCGATACTTCGATCACTGTTGATCAGCGAGTTGATATGACTGCCGAGATACTTGATCTTACTTCGGCAAAACAAAATTCGAGGATGAAGTTTTACTACTACTCACAAGATCATTCTGATGACCACAAACAAACATATTTGGAGGTCTTGCCCAAAGCACTCAAGAAGGGGTTAACTAAACCGTCTGGAAGAGGGAGAGGAGACAAACCTCTTGTTATGCTTTTTTGCGATAATCGTGATGACATTTCTGCTGAAGAGGTTAGAGAAGTTGCAATTCCAGAACTAAGCAAAAGAGGGTTTTTATTGTGTGAGGAAGTGCATCAACCTAAATCAAACTTTCACACGGTAGGTATTTTAATGGCAGATATCGTGGCATATTTGGCAGCCAGAATAGATACGATATCTAATGATGTAGAGCTTTTTGAAGGGCTATCTACAGAAGATTTAGCCACCAACGGAAAAGTTAGAAAGTTACAAGCATCTACAGAACTTATGGATAAAGTGAAATCCATAAAGTGGGTCAGCCTTTAACAAGTCAAGCAATAAGGACGCGCTACATTGCGCCTCTTCTTCCGGTGTTAACCATAATTAGAGTATTGAGATATGGAATTTTCAACTGAAGATGATGCAATAAATTATTCGATCGGAGTGACAGCGAAATACACTCATCCAGATGATATTAATAAGCGATTGGATGATTATCAATCCTATTTATCCTCTGCTAGAGAAGGCGACAAAGAATACTGGCAATCAGAGGTTGATAATTTAGAGGAATGGATAAGTAGCGATGAATTTATAAATGGAGAGTACCCAAGAGGTATTGATGAGTTGGTTTTGGAGCTCATCGAATGGCGTGCTGCAATTTTCGCTTTACAGAACATCGACACAAGAAATGATCCATTTAAGCAACATGCATTCTACGCGCAATGGCTAGTAGGTGGGACTTACACTATTTTCTGCCTTCTTGGAAAGCTAGTTAGCAAAGATGGTCGTGATAACTCGTTAAGGAAACTGTGGGGTGTGGTTTCTGGGTATATTTTTCAAAGCGGCTTGCCTGGAGATGGCGAAATAGATTATATCAATGAAAAAATGCACCCATCACAAGGTCAATTCACCAATGAAAATTCTCAAGCAATGCTCTACCGAAACAAGGTTATCGCACATAATGAGAGCCTACCTAGAATGGAGTGGTCGGAACTCGATAAAGATATTGAGCTAATTTTAAGGATGTGGTCATTGATTACTATGTGGTCATCGATAGGCATTATTGGAGCATTTCGTGAGTCATCCCAAGTATTTTCAGGCACAGAGTCGGTTTTTACTGCTGAAGAAATTAAATTATTTCTAGGCCAGCGAGACATCTATTTAAATAAGGTAAAGGCTTGGTGCACAAAAAGTATTCGCAATGGTGAGCAAGTTTCTGAGCGTTCACCATTTACATCCATCTCAATAAGCATCTCATCTGTCACGAGAGAAAATGTTTAACAAAGCCATCAATTTACCGCCTTACGCTGCGCTTTAGTCAGCAAATTATGGCGGTGTTAGGGAAAAGAATGAAACCATCAGCAGCAATAGCAGTAATTCGTAATGCGATCCTTGAAGTCAAATCGAAAAAACAAGAGCACGTGTCAGTTGATGCATTGTTAAATTATCTTAATGACCTGGATGAGGATATTGATAATAAACACGAATTTGATGAAGCATCTTTCCGCGCTGAGCATGAACGAAATCTAACTCACTACGAAGTACAGCAACAACATTCATTGGAAATGTGGCGTTCTGTAATCACTTTTGCTCTAGGCTCAATAAAAAGTGCAATGCTAATAAATGGAGGTGGTGCAGTGGCACTTCTTGCTTTTATTGGTAATATTTGGGTCAAAGGCATCGCTGATAATGCTGTGGCTTCAATAACATTTTCTATAGCCTTCTTTAGTTTTGGTGTTTTAGCTGCCTCAATTGGTTCTGGAACAACTTATGTAGCACAATATTGTTATGCTGCCGAATGGGAAAAAACAGCAATATCCTTCCATGTAAGTACAGTCATAATAATATTTTTATCTTATATTTTATTTGGGTTCGGGGCTTATGAGGCATACATGTCATTTTCTGAGCACTTACACCCTTAACAAAAAAACTAGCAGCGCAGAGGACACTGCCAGCTTTTGATGTTCTTATTAGAAAGGGCCAGTTGGCTGAAGCTCAACGCCAACGTGCTTCTCAGCTGTTAGTAAATAATGCTGAATTGGAAAAGAAAAGGACGGCTCAGTCTCAGCATCAACGTACTTGTCTGTTTTAGACGTCTGAGTGCGCTAAAACTCGTGCTTCTTATGACCTGACTATGAAAAACACAGCCTGTAAGCTTGTCCGTTAACCTCTGAGCTTTTGCCTGTAGTCGTCAAGGTAGATGACTTCACAGTTCGTCGGTGCCTTCTTGTTTGCTTCTCTCCACGCTTCAGCACGTCCAATTTCTTGCTTCAACTGCATGATGTAATCGTATTGTTCTATCTGAGAAGGGGATAAAGTGTGACAAAGAGGGTTGGTTACGGTTCTGTAAGTGAAGGTGAAGTTGATCCAGCCGGGTGCGGTTCCGGCTCTAAATTCGAGTGCTCTGATGGCAATGAGTGGAGGTTTTGACTTTTCCCATCGTTCGATTGTCTTGATGGATTTACCGAGAAGTGTTGCACATTCTGTTCTGGTTAATCTTGCTCTGATTCGTAGCGTCCTAAAATCCCATTCAGATGGATTGGTTTCCATACTTATCCCTTAACTGATTCCTTGTAGTGGGGTAAGCGTGTCTTTTCTCCCCCTAATTGTCGATTTAACATAATATACATTATGCGCGGTCTTTGACGAGGTCAGGATGGCTGGGGGTTTAGGCTAGCCTGTAAGTACAGCATGTTTATCTGTACCGCCACTCTGGGCAGCATATACAAGGCGTGCAGCTTGTATGTGGCGTGAGGTGAATCTATCTGATCGATAGCATCGCTGCTTGTTTAATACGTCCACTCTTCAGTACAAAAATATTTTATAGCCGCTACATAACCAGTTTCTGATATTAAGGTACCGATAATGGAAGCTCTGCAAGCATAGTCGTGTGCCTGTCAGATGGATGTAGGGAGCAAAGTGTTCACTTGGGATTAAATGTGGCGTGCAGTCTTACTCCTTCAGTGGCCCATGAGAGCATGGTCAACAATAGGAACAGTGTCTAGGCCACCGTTAACAGGGTGGTGATTTCTGGTTTTGAGAGGTAAATATGGGTAGGAAGGATTTGTAGGTTTATTG
>MAAC01019024.1_pt1 | contig 57066 bp, 54 predicted proteins | sample 1115981 | NCBI WGS metagenome assembly MAAC01 (sample SAMN04961126, study PRJNA320927) | seawater metagenome | isolation source: sample BD02T64 sea water enriched with oil for 64 days | place: USA:Gulf of Mexico | collected 2013-07-27 | reverse complement strand
CAAATTTAATTCCGAAGTACTTTAAAAATCATTCTTTTATTAAAAATATTATAAAGATTGAATTCGCAAAACAAACTCAAAATCATAAACGACCCAATCTATGGTTTTATTACTATACCCAGTGTTCTCATTTTTGAATTAATTGAACACAAATACTTTCAGAGACTTCGTAGAATTTCTCAGATGGGGATGTCTTATTTAGTATATCCTGGAGCCCAACACAACCGTTTTCATCACGCTCTTGGCGCTATGCATTTAATGCAAAAGGCAGTGCAAGTACTTCGTTTTAAAGGAGTAATCATTTCTGATGAAGAAGCAGAAGCATTAAATATAGCTATTCTTTTACATGATATTGGGCACGGTCCTTTTTCCCATGCTATGGAACATAGTATAGTTGAAAGAGTAGATCATGAGCAAATCTCTTTGCTTTTTATGGATGCTTTAAACAAAGAATTTAACAACAGATTAACGCTTGCCATTCAAATATTTAAAAACGAATACCCAAGAAATTTCTTTTGTCAGCTAATTTCTGGTCAGTTGGATATGGATCGAATGGATTATTTAAAACGAGACAGTTTTTATACGGGTGTTTCTGAAGGTGCAGTAAATTCACAGCGATTAATTAGCATGCTTAATGTATTTGAAGATAATTTGGTTGTTGAGGAAAAAGGAATTTACTCGGTAGAAAAATTTATTATCGCTCGAAGGCTAATGTATTGGCAAGTTTATCTTCATAAAACGGGATTAGTAGCAGAGCAACTATTGTTATTGTTATTAAAAAGGGCAAAGGAGCTTACCTTTAAAGGTGTGGTGTTACCTGCAAGCAAAGCATTGACTTTCTTTTTAAATAAAACAATAACTTTTGAAAATTTTGATGCTGAAGTTTTGGAGACATTCTCAAAATTAGATGACTATGATATAGTTTCAGCGATGAAATCTTGGGTTTCGGAAGAAGATTTTGTGTTGAAAAATATTTCAGATATGTTATTGAATAGAGATTTACTTAAAATTGAAATGCAATCGGAGCCCTTTTCAGAAGAGAAAATAAATCAAGCAAAGGAATCTATGATGAATAAATATACAATATCAGAAAAAGAAGCTTCCTATTTTGTTTTTACTGGAACCATTAGCAACCAGGCTTATCGGATGGATAAAGACACGATTAATTTACTTACAAAGTCTGGTGAAATTATAGATGTTGCACATGCAAGTGATCAATTAAATTTAAAAGCGCTTTCAAAAAATGTAGTGAAAAATTATATGTGTTTCCCAAAAACCAAATAGTAATCCTTTTTTTCTATTTTTGTAATGAAATTAAAAAAACTAATTAAAACCAACCTGTGAAATTTACAGCAGCTCAAATAGCCGGAATCTTAGAAGGCGATGTAGACGGAAATCCTGATGCAGAAGTATCTAAGCTTGCGAAAATAGAGGAAGGTATTGAAGGTAGTCTTACCTTTTTAGCCAATCCTAAATATACAAATTTTATATATTCAACAAAGGCATCTATCACTATCGTAAATAGTGATTTTGTGCCAGACAATGAAATAAGTACGACATTAATACGAGTGGAGGATGCGTATAAATCTTTTTCTAAATTACTAGAATATTACAATCAAGTAAAAATGAATAAAACAGGAATAGAAAAACCTGTTTTTATTTCAGAAAGTGCTACTTATGGGGATAACATTTATATAGGTGCATTTGCTTATTTGGGTGAAAATGTAAAAGTTGGTGATAATGTAAAAATTTATCCCAATGTTTATATAGGAGATAATGTTGTTATTGGTGATAATGTTATACTTTTTTCTGGAGCAAAAATATATTCAGATACTGTAATAGGTAATGAATGTGTTATACATAGTAATGTTACTATTGGATCTGATGGATTTGGTTTCACTCCTAATGAGAAAGGGGAATTTATTAAGGTTCCTCAAACAGGAAACGTTATTATAGAAGACAATGTAGATATTGGTGCAGCAACCTCAATAGATAGAGCTACTTTAGGATCTACTGTTATTAGAAAAGGGGTTAAATTGGATAACCAAATACAAATTGCTCATAATGTTGAGATTGGTAAGAATACAGTAATTGCTGCTCAAACTGGGATTGCGGGATCTACTAAAATTGGTGAGAATTGTATGATTGGAGGACAAGTAGGATTTGCAGGACATCTAACTATAGGGAATTTTGTAAAAATACAAGCCCAAAGTGGGGTAGGAAGAAATATAAATGATGGGGAGGCGATTCAAGGGTCTCCATCGTTTAATTATGGGGCTTTTAACAAGAGTTATGTGCACTTCAGAAATCTTCCAGAAATAGTGAATAGGATAAATATAATAGAGAAAAAAATAAAATAATGATTAAAAGTTTTCATAAACAACGCACGATTATAAAGGAAATATCCTTAAGTGGAGTTGGTTTGCATACAGGTAAAGATGTTAAGATGACATTTAAACCAGCTTCAGAAAATCATGGTTATAAATTTGTTCGTTTAGATTTAGAAGGGCAACCTATTATTGAAGCGGATGCTAATTATGTAACAAATACTCAAAGAGGTACAAATCTTGAAAAACATGGAGTGAGTATTAATACTTCAGAACATGTCCTGGCGGCATTAGTTGGTTTAGAGATAGATAATTGTTTAATTGAATTAAATGCTTCAGAGCCTCCAATTATGGACGGTTCTTCTAAATTTTTTATAGAAATTTTAGAAGAAGCTGGAATCGTTGAGCAGGAAGCAATGCGAGAAGAATTTATTGTAACCGATATAATATCATTTAAAGATGAAGAATCTGGAAGTGAAATTATGATTATGCCAGCAGATGATTATCAACTAACTACTATGGTTGATTTTGGAACCAATGTATTAGGGACTCAAAACGCATTTATTAATAATATTTCAGAATTTAAAGAAGAAATTTCTAACGCAAGGACATTTAGTTTTTTGCATGAGATTGAAATGTTATTAGAACATGGACTCATAAAAGGAGGAGATTTAAACAATGCCATTGTATATGTAGATAAAGAGTTGTCTCCAGAAACAATGGAAAAACTAAAAGTAGCTTTTGGTAAGGACACTATATCGGTAAAACCAAATGGCATTTTAGACAACCTTACATTGCATCAACCAAACGAAGCAGCAAGACATAAATTATTAGATGTAATTGGTGATTTAGCATTAATTGGTACTCGAATAAGAGGAAAAGTAATAGCAAATAAGCCAGGGCATCAAATTAATACTCAATTTGCGAAGAAACTCGCAAAAATTATTAAGATTGAAAAAAGGAATAAATTACCAGTTTATGATTTAAGTAAACCACCAGTAAAAGACATCAATGCAATTATGGAAATGTTGCCGCATAGGCCTCCTTTTTTATTAATTGATAAGATTCTAGAAATTAATGATACACAGGTTATAGGTTTGAAAAATGTAACGATGAATGAACCATTTTTCGTTGGACATTTCCCTGGAGCTCCTGTTATGCCAGGGGTTTTAATTGTTGAAGCTATGGCACAAACAGGAGGAATTTTACCTTTAAGTCAAGTGCCTGACCCAGAAAACTATTTGACATTTTTTTTAAAGATAGATAATGTTAAATTTAAAAGACAAGTAAGTCCAGGAGATACTCTAATATTCGATCTTAAATTGATTGAGCCAATGCGAAGAGGAATCGTATTAATGTCTGGAAAAGCTTATGTTAATGATGTATTGGTTACCGAGGCAGAATTAATGGCAAAAATTGTTAAAACAAAAAATCTATAAATGAATCAACCACTAGCATACGTACATCCAGGAGCAAAAATCGCCAAAAATGTTGTTATAGAGCCTTTTGCAACCATACACAATAATGTAATAATAGGAGACGGAACCTGGATTGGTTCTAATGTAACTATCATGGAGGGAGCACGAATTGGTAAGAATTGTAGTATTTACCCTGGTTCTGTTATTTCAGCTATTCCGCAAGATCTAAAGTTTCAAGATGAAGAAACTACTGTAGTAATTGGAGACAATACAACATTGCGTGAGTATGTGACTGTAAATAGAGGAACGGTAGATCGTGGAAAAACAGTAATTGGAAAAAATTGCCTGATAATGGCATATTGCCATATTGCTCATGATTGTATTGTTGGAGATAATTGTATATTCTCTAATAATAGTACATTGGCAGGTCATGTTACTGTTGGAGATTTTGCAATTTTAGCAGGAATGACAGCTGTTCATCAATTTTGTACCTTAGGTAGACATGCATTTATAACTGGAGGATCTTTGGTGCGTAAAGATGTACCTCCTTTTGTAAAAGGAGCTCGTGAACCTATGTCTTATGTTGGGATAAACTCTATTGGTTTGCGTAGAAGAGGGTTTGATTCTTCAAAGATTAGAGAAATTCAAAATATTTATAGAATATTATATCAAAAAGGTCTAAATAATACACAGGCTGTGAGACTAATTGAAGCAGATATGGAAGCAACAAAAGAAAGAGATGAAATCCTTCAGTTTATTAAAAACTCTAAGCGAGGGATTATGAAAGGATATTTTTCAAATTAATAAAATAGAATAAAATAAAAGATATGGCAAGTACTTCAGATATTAGAAAAGGATTATGCATTAAATACAATCATGATATTTATAAAATTATAGAATTTTTACATGTAAAACCAGGTAAAGGTCCAGCATTTGTAAGAACTAAACTTAGGAGTGTTTCTACAGGTAGAGTTTTAGATAACACTTTTTCGGCAGGACATAAAATTGAAGAAGTTCGTGTGGAAACACATAAATTTCAATTTTTATATGCCGAAGGGGAAACTTATCACTTTATGAATACTCAAGATTATTCTCAAATTCAATTAGAAAAAGATGCATTGGATAATCCTGGGCTTATGAAAGAAGGGGAAGTGGTAACCATACAAATTAACACAGAAGATGATATGCCACTTTCTGTTGATTTACCTGCTCATGTAGTATTAGAAGTAACTCAAACAGAACCAGGGGTAAAAGGGAACACAGCTACAAATGCTACAAAACCTGCTACAGTAGAAACTGGAGCTAGTATAAATGTACCTCTATTTATTAATGAAGGTGATAAAGTTAGAATAGATACCGAAAAAGGAAATTACCAAGAGCGAGTAAAAGAATAGAAATAAAGAACCAATTAAAGCTTTATATAAGGTTTTATTTTAGATGTATTATGAAATTTAATATACCTCAAACTTTAGAAGATATTGCCAGAATCATTGATTGTGATTATGTTGGAAACGCAGAATTTCCTGTTTTAGGAATGAATGAAATTCATATGGTTCAGCCTGGTGATATTGTTTTTGTAGACCATCCCAAATATTACGATAAGGCTTTAGAATCTCTAGCAACCATCGTTTTAATTAATAAAGAAGTGGATTGTCCAGAAGGAAAGGCTCTTTTGGTTTCTAATGATCCTTTTAGAGATTTTAATAAACTTACTCAACATTTTAGGCCATTTGTATCTTCATCCTCTGCTATAGCAGATTCAGCTATTATTGGTGAGAATACAGTAATTCAACCCAATGTTTTTGTGGGTAATAATGTAAAAATTGGAAACGATTGTTTAATACATTCTAATGTCTCTATTTATGACAATACGGTTATAGGAAACAATGTAATTATTCATGCCGGAACTGTATTAGGAGCAGATGCTTTTTACTATAAAAACCGACCTGAAAAGTTTGATAAATTACTTAGTTGTGGGAATGTTGTTATTGAAGATAATGTTGATATAGGTTCATTGTGCACTATAGATAAAGGAGTGAGTGACTCCACAAGAATAGGGGAAGGGACCAAATTGGATAATCAGGTTCATATTGGCCACGATACAGTTCTAGGAAAAAGATGTCTAGTAGCTTCACAAGTTGGAATTTCTGGTTGTGTTGTTATTGAAGACTTTGTAACTGTTTGGGGACAGGTTGGGATTACTAGTGGAATTGTTATTGGAGAAAAGGCAATTATTTCAGCTCAAAGTGGAGTTAGTAAATCATTGGAAGGTCATAAATCTTATTTCGGCACACCAGCAGATGATTTTAGAAAAAAATATAAAGAAATAGCTGCCATTCGAAAGATTCCTGAAATTATAGAAAAATTGAAAGATTTAAAATAATTCACAGTGAAAAATCGTCCTTAAGTAAATAAAAAAAATCATCGTTAATTTTCTTTTAAAAGGTATATTTGCACCTATTAAATTTAATTAAAAATTCATACAGATAATGAGTGTTTTAGTAAATAAAGATTCAAAAATTATAGTTCAAGGATTTACAGGTGGAGAGGGAACTTTTCATTCTGAACAAATGATAGAATATGGCACCAATATCGTTGGTGGTGTAACTCCAGGTAAAGGAGGTCAATTACACCTTGGAAAACCTGTTTTTAATACGGTTGAAGATGCAGTAAAACAAGCTGAAGCAGATACAACAATCATTTTTGTGCCACCTGCTTTTGCAGCAGATGCGATTATGGAAGCTGCTAATGCTGGAATTAAAGTAATAATAACGATAACCGAAGGTATCCCTACTGCAGATATGATGAAGGTTATGGATTATATTAAAAACATAGATTGTCGATTAATAGGCCCTAACTGTCCTGGAGTAATTACTCCAAATGAAGCAAAAGTTGGTATTATGCCAGGATTTGTTTTCAAAAAAGGAAATGTAGGAGTAGTATCTAAATCTGGTACTTTAACTTATGAAGCTGCTGATCAAGTTGTAAAACAAGGATATGGTATTACAACTGCAATTGGTATTGGTGGTGATCCAATTATTGGAACAACTACCAAAGATGCAGTAAAGATGCTTATCAACGATCCTGAAACCGAATGTGTTGTGATGATTGGGGAAATAGGAGGTCAATTAGAAGCGGATGCTGCTAAATGGTATAAAGAGAGTGGAAGTAAAAAACCAATCATTGGCTTTATAGCAGGAGAAACTGCACCAGCAGGAAGAACTATGGGACATGCAGGAGCAATTGTTGGAGGATCTGATGATACTGCACAAGCCAAAAAGAAAATAATGAGAGAACATGGAATTTATGTAGTGGATTCTCCAGCCGAAATCGGTAAAAAAGTTAAAGAAGTCTTAGGGTAGTTTAATGAATTCTTAAAAAATATAAGCCTTGTTAATTTAGCAAGGCTTTTTTTATGAAGAACTCCCAACGATTTGGTATATTTGAAATCACCCTGAGTAAAAAAATAACAAATGAAATTATTAGAAGGTAAAACAGCAATTATTACTGGCGGAAGCAGAGGAATTGGGAAAGCAATAGTAGAAATATTTGCAAAACAAGGAGCAAATGTTGCATTTACATATAGCTCTTCTTCAGAAGCTGCTAAAGCAATAGAGGCTGAAGTATCTAAAGAAGGTGTAAAAGTGAAAGCATATAAGAGTGATGCTTCTAATTTTGAACAAGCACAAAAATTGGCTTCCGAAGTTTTAAAAGAATTTGGATCGATAGATATTCTTATCAATAATGCTGGTATTACTAAAGATAATCTTTTAATGCGTATGTCTGAAGAAGATTTTGATCGAGTAATAGAGGTAAATCTAAAGTCTGTTTTCAATATGACTAAGGCCGTTCAACGTACCATGTTAAAACAACGAAAAGGGTCTATTATAAATATGAGTTCAGTAATAGGAGTAATGGGGAATGCTGGACAAAGCAACTATGCTGCATCTAAAGCTGGTATCATTGGCTTTACAAAATCAATGGCAAAAGAGTTAGGTTCTCGTAACATTCGTAATAATGCAATTGCTCCAGGGTTTATAATAACCGAAATGACCGAAAAATTAGGAGAAGAAACCATTAAATATTATCAAGAAGGAATTCCTTTAAAAAGAGGAGGGACACCTGAGGATATAGCAAATGCTTGTGTTTTTCTAGGTTCAGATATGTCAGCTTACGTTACTGGACAAGTCTTAAATATAGACGGAGGAATGCTTACATAAATTATACGTCATAAACGATATTTTTATGTCTTCACTCACCATACTTTACATTATTATTTCAGGGATAGTATCCCTTATTTTGGTTTTGTTTATGTATGGCTATAAATCTAAATTCTCTAATAAGGCAAAATGGATTTATGGAGTATTGAGATTTGTAACCTTATTCTCCATCTTATTACTCCTTATAAATCCAAAATTTAAAACAGAAACATTTTCAGTTAAAAAGCCTAGTTTACCTGTATTGATAGATAATTCGGCATCTATAAAAGAATTAAGTCAATCTGAAAAAGTTAAAAATTTCGTAGAATCTCTAGAGAATAATAAAGAGCTTAATGATAAGTTTGACCTTTCTTTTTATTCTTTCGGAAGTGAATTTAGAACATCAGATTCTCTTTCCTTTAATGAGAAAAATACAGACATTTCTAAAGCGTTGGTTAATACGAATCAATTATTTAAAAACGAAACTGCACCAACTCTTTTAATTACCGATGGTAACCAAACCTTAGGGAGCGATTATGAGTTTAATACAGCCATTATTAAAAACCCAATATATCCTGTTATTGCAGGAGATTCTATTAAATATATAGATTTAAAAATAGCACAACTCAGCACCAATCGTTATGCATTTTTAAAAAATAAATTTCCTGTAGAAACCATTATATTGTATAGTGGAGTAGCCCCTGTTAATTCTCAATTTGTTGTTAAGCAGGGGAATGCTATTGTATATCGGGAACAAATTTCTTTTTCTGAAAAAGATAATTCAAAAACCTTATCCTTTACGCTTCCAGCTTCTAAAGTAGGTTTGCAAAAATATAGTGCTCAAATACTTCCTTTAGCCGAAGAAAAAAACAGCACAAATAATTTAAAGCAATTTGCAGTAGAAGTAATTGATCAAGCAACAAATGTGTTGATTATAAGCTCCATTTCGCATCCAGATATAGGAGTGATTAAAAAGTCTATATTGAGTAATGAACAGCGAAAAGTTAGTATAAAAACTCCTCCTGAAGCTTTAAAGTTACTGAATGATTATCAACTGATTATTTTATATCAACCCAATAGAAGTTTTGCTGCAGTGTTTTCTGAGATTAAAAACCTCGGTAAAAACACCTTTACATTTACTGGCTTGCAAACTGATTGGAATTTCTTGAATTTTTCTCAAAATAATTTCAGGAAGGAAGTAACTAATCAGACAGAAGATGTTGAAAGTTTTTTAAATATAAATTATGGAACCTTTGTAATAGAAGATATAGGTTTTAATGCTTTTAGACCGATAAAAACATTATTTGGGGAATTGGAAATTATAGTTCCAAACGAAATAATATTAGAACAGATTATTGATGGATTTTCTACAGAGACCCCCTTATTAGCAACTTCAGAGCTAAATGGAAATAGAAATGCAATCTTTGATGGAGAAGGGCTTTGGCGATGGCGCGCCCAATCTTTTTTAACTGGGAATAGCTTTGAGGATTTCGATAATTTTATTGGGAAGTTAATACAATACCTAGCTTCAAATAAGCGTAGGAGTAGGTTAGAGGTAAGTTCAGAAACTTTTTACTATAACAATAACCCCATTAGAATCTCAGCACAATATTTCGATAAAAGCTTTGTGTTCGATTCACGTGTTAATTTATTCATTAAAGTCACCAATAGTGATACAAATACTTCTATTGAATTCCCAATGTTATTAAAAAACAACTTTTTTGAGGTGGACTTAAATAGCCTAGAAGCAGGAGAATATCAATTCTCAGTTTTTGCTAAAGAGGAAGAAGTTTCAAGGAGTGGATCTTTTACCATTCTCGATTTTAATGTGGAACAGCAATTTTTAAATGCAGATGTAACAAAGTTGACTAGAGTAGCGACTAATACCAACGGAAAAGCTTATTTTATTTCTGAAAGGGAATCCGTCATTTCCGACTTATTAGAAGATGACAGATTTCAATCCATTCAAAAAAGAGAACAAAAAATAGTACCTTTAATAGATTGGAAGTACTTATTGGGTCTAATTGTTTTAACTTTGTCCTTGGAATGGTTTTTACGAAAATATAACGGACTTATATAAATTAATAATCATAAAATAAAATACATAAAAAATGGAAAAATTACCTAAAATTGGAATACCAGTAATTGTAATATTAATTTTTACAATTATTTTAGTTGCAAAATCTGCAATTACAATTAGCGCAGGAGAGGCAGGAGTTTTGTACAAAACTTTTGATAATGGTGTTGTAACAGATAAAGCTCCTCTTGGAGAAGGCTTTCATATTATTGCGCCTTGGAACAAAGTATTTGTATACGAAGTTAGACAGCAAGAAATTGTTGAGAACATGCAAGTTTTATCTTCAAACGGATTGGAAATTAAATTGGAAGCTTCTGCTTGGTATCAACCAGATTATGCTAATCTTGGAAACTTACACCAACAAAAAGGGCAAAATTATGTTTCAAGAGTTTTGCAACCAGCAATTCGAAGTGCAGCAAGAAGTGTAGTGGGACGTTATACTCCAGAGCAATTGTATTCGAGTAAACGTGATGCTATTCAAGTAGAAATACTTGAAGAAACTAAAAACATTGTAGCTGATGAGTATGTGCAATTAAATGAAATTTTAATTCGGGATGTTACTTTACCAGCAACTATTAAAGATGCAATTGAACGTAAACTAAGACAAGAACAAGAATCATTAGAGTATGAGTTTAGATTAGTTACTGCAGCTAAAGAAGCGGAAAAAGTAATTATTGAAGCACAGGGAAAAGCGGATGCAAATAAAATATTAAGCGCGTCTTTAACAGACAAAATACTTCAAGATAAAGGTATTGATGCTACTTTAAAGCTTTCAGAATCACCAAATGCAAAAGTAATTGTAATTGGATCTGGAGATGGTGGATTACCGCTTATTTTAGGTAATAACTAGAGTTCTTTAGTATTAAATAAAAAAAGCCACTCATAGAAAGTGGCTTTTTTTATTTATTAACTTTCCATTCAAACGATCGCTTTAAAACTACTTATGCCTTGTTATAATCGAATATCTATCCTAATTTAAGTTTCTTACCAGTAGCTATCGCAGCAATACGATCAATTTCTTTAATGGATCCAATTTTTATTCCTGGACTAGAGGATCTAGGTTTAGTTCCATCTCCGTACTCGGTATTTCCATACATAAATAAAATTCCAAATTTATTGGAATCTTTTGGTGAACGCCAATAAACAATATCGCCTACATTAAAAACCTCTCTTTCTTCTCCATTAAAAGGAATATCTAATTCAAATTGATAAAAGAATACTTCGCCTTGAATGTTATTTGCGGTGCCCTCTAGAGATTCCGATTTAATTATGGATTGAATAATACCGCATTCGAAATCCCAATCTATTTCAATTGGTTTTCCTTCTATTATTAATATGTTATTCATGGAGTATAATTAGGCTCAATTGTTTTTGGATGTGATTCAATCAAACAATGAATTATAAGTTTTGTTTTGATTAGTTTTTAGTTAATATGTAACTAAAATAGATGTATTCGTTAGATGCAAATTGATTGAATGTTTCAGAACCAATAGTTCCACTAAAATTTAAAGCAATTTTATGAAGAAATTTTGGTGTTAATTTTTTTACAAGACTTCGTTTTCTTGGATCGTCAAGTTCTAGTGCAGTGATTACTTCTTTGTTAATGTTTCTTTCTTTTATAACTTTTAAACCACTTAATTCTAGTTGCTCATTAAGTTCATCCATTTCATAATCGTATCTAAAATCTGTAAATAGAAAATAACCTCCTGAACGTAAAGTACGATATACTTCTCCTAAAAAACTTTGCATATCTGGGTATCTATGCGATGATTCTACATTAAGAATAATATCACAAGATTCGTCATTTAAAGTGAGCTTTTGCGCATCCCCATGTAAAAAACTTAAATTGTCTTGTGTATAGTGTTTGTTGCAAAAAGTAATAGCACGTTTGTCTAGTTCAATACCAATTGCAGAACTTGGTTTAAACGTTTTTGTTAAGAAGTTTAATCCACCACCACGGCCACTACCAATTTCTATAATGTCTTTATCTTTAATTGAAATGTCTGTGGTAAAGTGGGAGTAGAGTTGAATAGAATATCTATTTATTTCGTCTTTTGGATCTAAAGTGATTTTTAGATCATCACTACTATAACCGTAATTCATAAACAAAATTTCAGCTTTTTTATCTACTTTATTTACGTAGAAATACCAAATTTTAAATAAACTCTCTCGAATGTTAAATTTTATACCTGTCATATGTTTTTATTTATTTTCTCCTAATTGATAAACTTGATTTCGTATTTTTTGAGCCCATTCTGTATTAGTAGCTGTTTTGTCTAAAGAGCTATGTGGAATTGGCATTCCTATATTCACCTTTATTGTTTTATTTCTTTTTTTAAACATTTCGCTTGGCAAAAGAATTAACTCTATGTTTTGATCTATTCCTAACCATTTTCTAATTCTATATACTGAATAAAATAAGTTTGAATTTTTTCCATGAATAAAAAATGGAACGATATCTCTTTTGTGTTGTATCGCTTTTTTCACAAAACTTTTTTGCCATACTTCATCTTGAATTTTACCTGCAGTAATTCTGGATACTGCACCAGCCGGAAAATGTGTAATTGGTATATTACTTTGGTACGTGTTTTCTAGTACTGTAACGTGTCCTTTAGAGGATTGTCCATAGACATTAACAGAAATGATAAAAGGCTTTAATTGTGGTATAAAATCAAATGCATCATTAGCAATAGCTTTTAAATGGCCATATTTATGGTTTACAATGGAAGTTAAAATTAAACCATCTAAAATTCCAAATGGATGATTTGAGGCAAAGAAACATTTTTCATTGTTAGGTAGGTTTTCTAAGCCTTCTATTTCTAAAGTAATGTTGAATTCTTCTAAAATATTTTGTAAAAAATCTCCACCAATATTATCAGAATATTTGTTTAGTATTTCGTTGATTTCCTTTTCTCTAACAATTTTTGAAATTAATCGAACTACAAAATATGGAAGTTTTGTTAAGAATTTTGAATCACTTTCTTTAATTGATTTAGCAACATCAATATATCTTTTATTTGTAAATTGATTTGTCAAAGTATCGAAAGTGCTAAATTTTAAGTAAACCTAGGGATTAGGAATAACGGGTTTAGCAGCTAATAAAGAATTATGTTAAGGTGTGTAATTTACTAAATAAAAAGGAATGGGTTTGTAAGAAATAGACAAAAAGAAAAACTATCTATTTATATGTGACAAATACTTTAATCTAATGCAGACAGTTTGTTTTTCTTCCAAAGTCTAATTAGAAGTAAACTGGATATAATAATTAATACGATAAGTCCAAGAGCAATATTATAATTGCCATATAATATATTACCTGTAGCAAACATGCAACTATAAACGAGGATACATCCAAAAACCATAGCCAATATCCCTGAGGGCACGGACCATTTTTTGCTATTCTCTTTTTTAATAAATGCTGGATCGCTAAAGGTATTTAATACTTTTTTCCAACCAGGTCCACCAGGTGTTGTCTGCTTGTAAAATTCTCTTAAGGTTTCTTCTTTTTCTGGTTTCGTTAAAAAAGTAACGATTACCCAAATGATGGTGGTTATTAATACAACCAATGGGAACTTTGCCCAGGCTGGAAATACACCCTCTACAAGGTTACCACCGTCAATTTTATGGTCGAATAGCAAAGTGCTAAGCGAAGTAAAGTTTAAAAGGATAGATATTACACCCGAAGCAAACATCGCAGAAATCTCACTCCAAGCATTAATTCTCCACCAGAACCAACGTAGTATAAAAATCAATCCTGTACCTGCACCAAACATCAATATAATGTCAAATAATTGAAGTGCATTTGTAAGAACTAAAGCTAATAAGGCACTAAAAAACATTAATACGATAGTAGACAAACGTCCAACATTTACCAATTCTCTTTCTGAAGCTTTTTTATTTACTTGTTGCTTATAAAAATCGTTTACAATATAAGAGGAACCCCAATTTAAATGTGTAGATATAGTAGACATATAAGCAGCTCCTAAGGAAGCTAGTACCAATCCTAATAAACCAGCAGGTAATTTTGTAAGCATTGCTGAATAAGCTAAATCGTGTCCTAATTTACTTTCTTCCACATTTGGAAATGCTTGTTGTATACTTGCTAAATCTGGATATAAAACTAAAGATGCTAATGCAACTAAAATCCAAGGCCAAGGCCGTAATGCATAATGCATGATATTAAAAAAGAAAGTAGCTCCAATTGCGTGATTTTCATTTTTGGCTGCCAACATTCTTTGTGCTATATAACCACCGCCTCCAGGTTCAGCACCAGGATACCAAGCACTCCACCATTGAACCGCTAGTGGAATGATAAAAATACCAATCAAGGCTTCTGTATCTGAGAAGTCTGGAAATATAGATAATTTGCCTACCACATTTTCATGTTCTATTAATTTTGAAAGACCACCAATTTCAGGAATATTTACTAAATAATAAGCAGCTCCAATAGCTCCAGCAATAGCAACAAAAAACAAAACAAAATCGGTATAGACTACACCTCTAAATCCGCCTAGGGCGCTAAATATTACTGTTATAGTACCTGCAATTAAAACCGTTTCGACAGGGGAGAGCCCCAACATTACCTGTCCTATTTTAATAGCCGCTAATGTTACCGCAGCCATCGCCATAATATTAAATACAACTCCAAGGTATACAGATCTAAAACCTCTTAAAAAGTGAGCTGGTTTACCACCATAACGAAGGTCATAAAATTCCATATCGGTACTAACATTAGATTTCCGCCATAGTTTTGCATAAACAAATACAGTTAGCAAACCTGTTAATAGAAAAGCCCACCAAACCCAGTTTCCAGAAACTCCATTGTTTCTTACGATATCGGTAACTAAATTGGGAGTATCTGTAGAAAATGTGGTTGCCACCATAGAAAAGCCCAATAGCCACCAAGGCATACTTCGATTCGATAAAAAATATTCAGAAGTATTTTTACCAGATTTTTTTGAAACTACAATCCCTATAGTTAGTACTAGGGTAAAAAATGAAATAATTAATACCCAATCTAAAGTGGCTAATGTCATAAAAAAATGTGGATTAATGTACTTTATGTGAATTTGCTTGTCCTACCCAATCGTCACGTTCAATTCTACCTGGAAAGAAATCTATAAGTTCTGTAATGGCTCTAATGTCTTCGAAAGTAAATTTACTTATCTGATCAAAATTATAAATGCCAATCTCATTTAGCCTTTCTTCTATATAAGGACCAATTCCCTGGATTTTTGTAAGGTCACTTTTTTGGTTGCTATTGGCAATACCAAAATTCTCGAAGTTAAGCTTAGGTTTTGTTTTAGTGTAGGTAATATAACTTGTTCTTGTTTTCTCAGGAACTGTTATGGAAGTTTCAATATCCATTGGTGTTTTAATTTCCTTTGCTATTGGGACCTGTTCTTCAATTAATTGTTCTTGAGTTTCTTTTACCATTTTTATTATTTCAGGTTTAATTTCGGTAAAAAGAGATTCTATATCCTTAGTTTTTTTATTTCTTAGACTTGCATTATGTCTTTCCTTTAGAGAACTTATCTTTTTCTTTAACTCTTTTATAATGCCCTTATACTTTGTTTTTTGAAACCATAAGGAGGAAAAATATCCAATTAAGAAAGAGCTAAGCATTAAAATAAAAATGCCTAAATATTGGGGAAGTAAATTTGTTATTTCGATTATTTGTAACATATTAATTAAAAATAATTTCTATTCTTCGGTTTGCAATTCTACCTCGATGGGTGTTATTATCATCAATAGGCTCAGATTCTCCTTTTGAAGATGCTTTCAAAAGAGTCTTGTTAAAATTTCCTTTTGAAATTAAATACCATCTTACTTGTTTTGCATATTTTAATCCAATATTGTAATTGTCCATTCCATTTCCAATTTTATCTGTGTGTCCAACAATATCAATCTTTTTAGTTGGGTTATTGGCAAAATAAATGGTCAATTCATTTAATAAATTTTTTAAATCCTTGTTGACTAATATTCCAGATTCCGAAAAATTTGGATAAACTGTTCTAATATTTGGAACAGTATTTCTAAATAACTCGACCCTGTTTTCATCCAAAGGTTTAAAAGTAAGGTAAATACTACTATTAAAATTAATATTTTCGTTAAATATAATGTCTTTAATAATAGATTTAATTACTATTTTCTCTTTTGGCACTCCAGTTTCCACTAATTGCTGATAAATAACTTCTGCTCTCTGTATTCCGATATTTGGAGTTATTATTCTTTCTTTTGGGCTATATATAGAATTGATATGAATTTCTTGACCTGGATGTTCTATTAGATAGGTGTTAATTTTGTATTTATAATCAATAATTGAAATAGGGATGTTAATTTCTATTTCATTTTTTTTAATAGAAATTCCTTCAGAAAAAAGAAATATGATGTCTCCAGATTCATTTGTTGCCTTTAGCCCAATATTATCCTCTTTTTTTAAAGTGGATTCTGGAGCTTTTTTTATATTCGAATTCTCATTATTATTTTTTATTGTATCCTTATTTATTATCTTAACAGGAAGCCTATTGTCAATGGATTCTTCTAATTGGTTATTTTCAACTAATTCTGTTTTTAATTGTGCAGATTCGGTTTTGGGTTGGATCCAAGAATAAATCCATAGTCCAAAAATGGACCATATTAAAAAAACTACAGATGCAATTAAAAAATTTTTCATTCTTTGTAAAAACCTATGATATAGCGAATTCACCTTATTTAAGGTGAATATTCAAATCTATAAAATATATTTATTTAAATAGGAAGAGAATTAATATGTTTTCCACATAATTTTCAACAAATTTTAAGGAAATATTAAACAAAAAAATAGATTCAGTTTTCTTTTAATGAAAACTGAATCTATTTTTTATACGGAATGTGTTTATTAATTCAACCAGCCTTTGGTAGTAGTTTTTTTGCTATATATGAATAAGAAAATTCCAATTACAAGAATCATAATTGGCATAATCATACCGCCAGGGCCATATACTTCAATAGAATTACTTATAAAGAAATTATAAGACATTTGTACTATAATACCTACTAATGAAACAGTAAATAAAAGGTTTGCTATTTTCTTTCTTAGTAATAGACTTAAAGAACCTAATAATCCTCCAAAAACAGCAAGAGCAAATGCTGCTGTAGCCCAAGCAGGAGTATTATCTATAATTGCTAATTGAGCTGTGTCAAATTGAGCTCTAAAAGATTCAGAATTAAATGCTTGATCTAAGTAGGCTTTTACGCCCATTCCATTCCAGATAAATGCAATAACAGCGATTATCCAATAGGCTGCTTTTGGTTTTGTAGTTGTTGTCATAAAAAAGTTTTAATGATTATTTAAATTTGTATCAATGTAAGAGAATTGTTTTTAATTTGCAAATAATTGAATACTTGACAGTTATGATTGTCGTTTATTTTTATAGTATCTTTAAAACAAAAACAAGACTATGAGTACTATTCCAACAGCTGCATTTTCTTTTTTAAAATCTCTCAAAAAAAATAATCATCGAGATTGGATGCAAGAAAATAAAAAAGAATATTTAGCAAACGAAAAAACTCTAAAACAGTTTTATGCATCTATAGAAAGTAATTTAAATGTTACAGATGAAATCTCTAAAGTAAAGGTGTTTAGAATAAATAGAGATGTTAGGTTTAGTAAAGATAAAACTCCATATAATGTACATAGAAGTGTTAGTTTTAGTAGGGCAGGAGCGCAAAGAAGAGGAGGGTATTATTTGCGATTAGAGCCTGGAAATACCATGATGGCTGGTGGTTTCTTTTCTCCAGAATCTTCAGATTTATTGAGAATTCGAAAAGAATTTGAAATGGACTCTACAGAGATAAACGCCATATTAAATAAAAAAGAATTTAAAAAAGCATTTGGGGGATTTAATCAAGAATATGCTGTAAAAACTGCTCCAAGAAACTTTGATAAAAATGACCCAAATATTGACTTAATAAAATTAAAAAGTTTTTTTGTGGGACATTCTTTTTCAGACAAAGAAGTTTTTTCTGAAGATTTTGATAAAAATGTGATGCAGCATTATTTATTACTTCGCCCATATTTTGATTATATGAGTGAAGTCCTTACCACGGACCTTAATGGAATCTCTTTAATTTAACTTGCAAACTGGTATTCTAACACTTGAATATTGCTTTTTAAATTCTCCTTTACAATACGCATCATTCGTTTGTTTAAAGCGGAAGAATTTAAAACATAATTTCTATGTTCTTCAATTGTAAATTGTCCAATTATGATTCCTTTTAGTGAATTTCTAAACTTCATATCTTTATGGACTGCATTTTCTATATAATCTAACCGCTTTTCGACTGGTAGATCATAAAAAACATTTTTATGTTTTTTAACGTAATGTTTAAAGACTTCTACTAACAATTCGTTTTGTAATTTAACAATTGGTCTAATGGTTTTGTTCTGAAAACATTCTTCGCTAGACATTGAAGAGGATACAATTGCTGTAGGAATTTCAGGGCGTAATTTGAGTAATTCAAAATCTCGTGAGTCCATATCTTTTGGGTTTTAATAAAATTAAAGCTTTATTAATATCTTTTTTACGGAACTTAAAATAGTTATAAACTTAGTTTTCAACAGATTAAAATAGACTAAAGAAAAAACTAAGAACTGAGTTAATCGCTTATTGTGAGACTGTTAGCGCTTGGAAACTCAAAAATTTCTAAGTCAAAATAAGGCGCAGATGCAACCAAGTGATCAAAAATATCTGCTTGTATGTGTTCGTAATTCACCCATTCTTTATCCTTGCTAAAACAATATACTTCTATTGGGATTCCTCGATCTGTTGGAGCCAAATGCCTTACCATTAAAAACATATCTTTATTTACTGCAGGATTCTCATTTAAATAAACATCGATATATTTTCTAAAAACACCTAAATTGGTTTGATTTTTTCCGTTGATTAAAAGCGTTTTGTCAATTGTATATTTCTTATTGAAACTATCATTATCTTTCACTCTATGTTCTAAATAAGGCTTTATTATAGAAATATTTTTGAAATGCTCAATAGATTCTTTAGATAAAAACTTAACGGAGCTTTGTTTTATATACAAGGCTCTTTTAATTCTTCTTCCACCAGACTCTTGCATACCTCGCCAATTCTGAAAGGACTCTGAGGTTAAACTATAAGTAGGAATTGTTGTAAAGGTTTTATCGAAATTTTGAACCCGAACAGTTGCTAAACTTATTTCGATAACTAAACCATCTGCTCCATATTTACTAAAGGTAATCCAATCTCCAATTCTAATAATGTCATTTACTGTTACTTGTATGCTTGCCACAAAACCTAAAATGGTATCTTTAAATATTAGCAACATCACTGCCGAAACAGCACTTAAAGAAGCAACACTAATAATTGAGTATCCAGTTAAATTATTGATTAAAAAAAAGATTCCTATTCCCCAGGTAAAAATCATTAACACTTGAATATAGCTATCTAAAGGTTTGTCTTTATACTTATCTATATTTTTAAGATACATTTTTGTAGATCTTAATAAACTTCTAACAATAAAAATCCCTAGAACTATACTATACAGATCAATGATTTTTAGCAGTAATAAAGATGTAGACGGATATTCTTTAAAAAGAATGGGTACAAAATACCAAGAAATTGCGATAGGGATACTGTGTGAAATGTATTTAGGAAAATTACTGACAATTAGAAAATCATCAAAAGTAGATTTAGTCTTATTACTAAATGCTTTAAATAATTTTATAATTAGTTTTTTAATAAATAAGTCAAGAATAAAAATTAAAGCAAAAAATAAGATTCCAATAATAAAAATATTTAGAATAATAGCCAATTCTGAATTCATTCCATTCGCAATGAAATATTCCTGAAACCAATGACTATATTCTTGTATTTTATTATTTAGCATTTTAAATATTTTTTATCTGCGTAAAAAGGACCAAAGGGTAAAACAGAACATAAAATTACAATTAATAATGTTTGAAATGACCAGCTTAATTTTTGTTTCATAAAAAATGCCCCAAATAAGTAAAGAATAAAAAGAATACCATGTGCCATGCCAATTGCTTGAACTGCTTCTGGGATATTATATATGTATTTAAGTGGCATTGCAATGCCCAATAAAATTAAAAAGGATAAGCCTTCTAAAATACTAATAAGACGAAAGGATTTTAATGAAATATTCATGTTCTTTATTTTTTGGTAAATATACGTAAGCCGTTTTCATATTTATGATACTAAGTTTATTTTTAACAATCAATTATCACCTATCAATTATCACAAGAAAATGTCTGGTTTAAAGTAGGATAGCTGTTGTTTTTTTTATAAGAAAAGTGCCACCATTCTGTTCTTATAGTTTGGAATCCAAATTTTCGCATTCCTTCAAATAACAGAGCTCTGTTTTTTTTTATTTTTTCAGATAAGTTGGGATTATCTATATGTGCATCCTTGCCAAAAAAGTCGAAATCTGTACCCATATTAACAAAACTACCATCCAATCGTTCTATGGAGATATCTAAAGCTGCTCCTTTATTATGTATAGAGCCACCAGTGTTTGGATCTGCTACATATGTTGCTCTAGGTATCTTTTCCCACATTTTCTTCTGAACATCTAATGGGCGATAACAATCGTAAATTACAATTCGATATCCCTTTTTAATAAAATAATCATTAGCAGCGATGAGATGTTTTGCAACTATTGGTCTAAGGAAACATTTGGCACAATCATAAAATGATTCTTTAAATATATTATTTGGAGTCGCATACCTAATATCGAGTTTGAAATTAGAAGATAGTATAGAAACATCTATTAAAGAATCTTGGGCAATTACAAAAGAAGAGACTAAGTTTAAAATAATTCCGAAAATGTATGTTTTAATCATTTTAATAAGAAAGAGTAAAAATGATTTGTTATTTTTTAGTAAGTTTTAAAGCCCAATCTATTGCTTCTTTTAACGATCTAAACCTATTAATACTCTCCTTTGCAAATATTCTTTCAAGTACAACACTAATACCTCCACTGTCCTCGTAAGCAACGATACCAGTGGAGATAAATAAATGATATTTGTTATCAAATTTAACCCAAGATTGGGGTTCATTAGAGTAGGAGTTTACCCGATTAGAAATATAAATAAGATTATTTCCCTTTCCATAATGATTTACCATTAAATCTGAAACAATTTTTACTTTTTTCCAATCAAAATGAGTTCCTTCATTTAATTCTGAAATAACAATCCGATCAAAAAAATAAAAAATTCCAAAAGGCAACCTTATTTCTTCATGCTCTAATACAATATATTTTGAGTCTTCAACTTTCATTGTAGGGGATTAATAAAGCTTCTCAAAGTTAATCATTAGTGAGGACAATTCAAAAAAATAATTTTTTACTTAATATATGAATTAAGCATCCAAAGGGTTTTTTCAGTTTCAGAAATATAATCACTCATTAAGCTTACCGTTCCTTCATCATCTGCTTCGGCAGCTAAACTAAGAATCTCACGCTCTTTTAATATTAGAATGGAAAAGTTATCGATAATGATATTTACCCCTTCAATTCCATTAGTAACTCCTTTTTCCTCTTTAATTTCAGAAATGTTTAAATAATCTGTAAATGTGTGTAATGGCTCACCTTCTAAGGTTAATATACGTTCGGCAATTTCATCCACTTTTATTACAGCATTGTCATAGTATTCTTCAAACTTTAAATGTAATTCAAAAAACTCTCTGCCTTTAATATTCCAGTGTAATCCTCTTAGGTTTTGATAGAATAATTGATAATCTGCTAATAAACCATTTAATCTTAGGCTTAGGTTTAATGCTTTTTCTTTGTCTATTCCAATTGTGTTTTTCATGATGTTTTAATTTAATAATGTAAATATACAACACCTAACTATCGACTTTGTATAAATGAAATTGATGTTATTTATAATTAAATAGATTGTACTTATATACAATAGGATGTTATCTAATTTATAAAAAATTTAAGTTTTTATAATAGTGAAAGCATTATTTTTGGCGTAATTCTTGTTTGAATAAATTCGAAAAAATAAAAATGTCACCTAAAGTATTATTTATAATTATATTGATTCTTTTTAGCTATAACTCTTTATTAGCTCAAATTGAAGATACGGATAACTCAATACAATTTAATATCGTGGAAGACGATTATGAAGTGCCAGAAGGATATGAATTACCTGCCATTATAGCACCTAGTTTAACAACTCCTGATAATTTATTTAAAGCTGATGATTATTCTGATTTGGGTAAAAAACAAACAGAGTTATTAGATTTAACATTCGAAGAAAATTTTATTGATGTTAAAACGAATAAGGCTCCAAAATACTTTACAAAAGATAAGGCTATCTCTGAGGAATATGGTACAGATCAGTATCTAGGACAACTTAATACAAAGTCGGGTAGTGTAACTATTATGTATAGGGATCACGAATATGTGGACGGAGATCGAGTTCGTATTTTTGTCAATGGTGATATTGTAAAGACCAGTGTTTACCTATCTGGTGCCTTTAATGGATTTACTTTTCCATTGCAAAGTGGTTTTAATAAAGTAGAATTTCAAGCTTTAAACCAAGGGTCGTCTGGTCCAAATACTGCAGAGCTTATAATCTATGATGAGGATGGGAATGTTTTATCTTCAAATCAATGGAATCTTACCACGGGTAGAAAGGCTACCGTTACTATTATTAAAGAGTAATTTGTAATTATTTTGATATAATATATCTTTATTAGCTATCAGAATAAATTGATTTCATTTTAATTTAGAAAATATAAACTTTAAGCAATTTGCTTATCTGCTATCCCTATCTTTGCACTTTCAAAAATAATATGGCAACATTTAAAGATTTAGGAGTTCATGGGAATTATATAAAAGCACTTAAAGAGCTGAATATAAAAACTCCTACCGAAATACAAGAAAAAACTATACCGGTATTGTTAAAGTCAAAGACCGATTTTATTGGTCTTGCACAAACAGGAACTGGTAAAACTGCTGCTTACGGACTTCCAGTATTAAATACTATAGATACTTCTTCCGCTGTAGTACAAGCATTAATATTATCACCAACTAGAGAACTGGTTCAACAAATAAAAAAGCAGCTATTTAAATTCACAAAGTTTGCTTCAGAAAAGATATTTGTGGAAGCAATTTATGGAGGTGAAAAAATTGAAATCCAAATCAATAGGTTACAAAGACCCACACATATTATTGTTGCTACTCCAGGAAGACTAATCGACTTAACTGAAAAAGGGTCGATCAATTTACGTAGTGTAAATACGATAGTTTTAGATGAAGCGGATGAAATGCTGAGTATGGGATTTAAAAAAGAATTAGATGCTATTTTAAACTATTCCAGTGGATCAAGAAAAACTTGGTTGTTTTCTGCTACTATGCCTGAAGAAATTCAGCGTATAATAACAAAGTATATGAGTCCTGATGCCGCTAAAGTGATTGTTAATAAAGATTCATTGGTAAATGCAAATATTTCACATGAATATATAATCACTTCTATAGAGAAGAAGGTAGATGTACTAATAAATATGTTAGATGGATTTGGAGAGGGAAGAGGAATTGTTTTTTGTAGAACCAAATTGGGAGCTCAAAAATTAGTAAAAGAATTGAAAGAAGAAGGCTTTTCTGTAGATGCTTTAGAAGGGGATATGATGCAAAGAGAACGTGATAAAGTAATGCGAATGTTTAAAAAAGGAACTTTGCAATATTTGGTTTCAACAGATGTTTCGGCTAGAGGGATAGATGTTACAAATTTGGCTTTTGTAATTCATCATCAGCTTCCAGAAAACGTAGAATATTATACACACCGAAGTGGTAGAACTGCTAGAGCAGGAAAAACAGGAGTTTCTGTGGCATTAATTCTTCCTAGTGAATTGCAAAGAGTGCATGAAATTCAAAAAACCTTAGGGATTAAATTTAAAGAAACTATTTTATAAATTTAATTGTCATTCCGACAGTGCGACAATAGGAGCACGAGGAATCTCACAATAACAACCATTACATGGCACTATCTAATAACGACATATTAAAGAAATTAAGAGTAGCCTTAAAGCTACGTGATGATGAAATTGTAAATATTCTAGCACTTGTAGATTTTAAAACTACAAAGAGTGAAATAGGATCTTTATGTAGAAATGAAAAACATCCAAAATATGTAGAATGTGGAGATCAGATTCTTCGTAATTTTTTAAACGGATTGGTAATACATTTACGAGGTCCTATGCCAAAAAAGGAGAAAAAATAATACTTTTAAAAATAATGAAAATATTAATTATTCATTTTTCATTAACTCATTAACTCATTAACTCATTCATTCTAGTAGGCAATGAACTTATTTCTTGTAAACATATATTCATCTGTATAGTGAAATCTTCGAGGATGATTGACTAATTGTAGTTGTTTCTTTGTCAGTCCTAGTAACTTTTGTTGAATGCGATCTAATGTTTTCATGATGGGTTGTTTTTTTAATTAATATTTTTCTGATACTTACTTTCTGTATCTTCTTTTTGAGTTCCAAACATAGGCTTTTGAAGTACTCATTTTTTTTGATAATTGATTGGTGTTTAATGTTCTCATGATTAATTTATTTAATGGATTGATTTAATATTTTTTATTTGAAACGTCTTTTAGAATTCCATGTAAAAGCTTTTGTTGCACTTAATTTTTGCGTAATCTGATTGTTGTTTAATGTTCTCATCTTATTTTTTATTTAAATTAATTTGATTCTACTATATAGACGTATGAAAAACAGAAATGTTACAGTACTATGCAAAACAAAGTACTATTTTAACACAGTTTAACATTAAACGACATAAAAACAGTGAGGTAGGAGCTAAATAAATGTGTGTTAAAAGCAATCATTAAAAGTAAACACTTACATTTTATAAAAATATTGTTTACAATATGAATGAATTTAAAGGGGTGATATTTAAACGATTCGTGTCAAATATTTTTTAAAAAATGTAGTATATTTCGCATATATCAATTAATTATTAACCAAAAACATTATGAATTTTAAAAATTTCTTTTTCCTTATTCTAATCACTTTTTTTTCAACGACACTATTTTCACAAAACCAACCCAAAACAGGATTGCTTTTTGATGATAATGCCTATTCCGCAACTCCATTAAAAGCGAGAAATGTATCCTTTCAGAGTGTGGTAGCAGAGGAGCCTAGTGCTTCCTTAAAGCAATTTGTCCCAGATATAAATAATCAAGGGAGTTATGGGACCTGTGTAGGGTGGTCTTCAGCTTATTATGGACTAACTATTTTAAATGCTAGAATAAACAATATTGGCTCTAAAGAGGAAATAAATTCAAATACCTTTTCACCAGTTTTCACTTATTTAAATGCGAATGTTGATGATGATTACGATTGTCAAGGAGGTGCTTATATCAATAGAGCACTTGAAATGATGGTGGATAAAGGAGTTCCGTTTTTTAAAGACTATAATGTGATGTGTGATAGCTATATCCCTTCAGATATTTGGGTAAAAGCCGAAGACCATAAAATTAAAGATTACAGTAGGTTGTTTTCTGGAGATGAAGATGAAGATTTAAAAATAGAATCTGTGAAAAGATCATTGATTAATGGCAATCCTGTAATTATTGGCTTTGTAGTAGAAAACTCTTTTTATTATGCTGAAAATGTATTTGAGCCCGATAATTTAGGATCGCAAGGTGGTCATGCTATGTGTGTGGTAGGATATGATGATGAGAAATATGGTGGAGCTTTCGAGATTGTAAATAGCTGGGGAGAAAATTGGGGAAACAATGGCTTTATTTGGGTACGTTATAATGATTTTGTAAACTATACCAAATATGCTTTCGAGATGATTCCTGCAAAAAGAGTAGAACAACCAGAAAGTATTTTAGCAGGGGAACTTAACATGAAGTTATACGATGGTTCTAAAATGGAAATTGAAAAAGGAAAAGGAGATTATGGAGGTACCGTTTTAGGCTGGCAAGATGTGGTAGTAGATGAAGCTGTACAAAGTATAGGAGATTATGTAACTACAGCAATACATGAAGAAAATACAAAATATAGAATCTATGCTAAGGTAAATAAACCAGCTTATATTTATGTATTGGGTGCCGATAGCGATGGTAGAAATGGGGTCTTATTTCCTCATAAGGAAGATATTAGTCCTTATATAAGTTATGAGGATACCGAAGTAATTATCCCAGGTGAAAAATATTGGTTCAGATTAAGTTCTCCAGTTGCTTCAGATTATACGGTAGTCATTTTTTCTGAAGAAAAGATTGACATCAACGAAACCAAAGATCAACTAGACGATTTAGAAGGGGAATTGTTAGACAAACTTTATGTGATATTTAAAGATAAATTGATCGATAAAAATAAAGTAACTCTAGATGAGTCAAATATGGCCTTTGAAGCAAAATACAAGAAAGGTACCATGGCAATGATGGTCTTAGACATTAAGCGAAAATAGCCATGAGCCATTTAAAAATTGTACACTTACTACTTTTAGTTATGCTAATGGGTTGTAAATCTACCTGTGTCCGTACACAAACCACTTCACAATTAATTGATAATAACCCGAGGTTTGTAGATCTTCTATCTGAAAAACAAATCGCAATTATTGAAGATTTGGTGAGTGTGGACGTATATAATATTCAGTCGTATTTAATTGAAGGAACTGAAAATGAATATTCTAAAAAAAGTGTTTTTGTAAAAACCTTATCTGATAAAGAAAAAATCTCTTTTTTAAATATGCTTATTAATGATGCTCACTATAATTGGGAGAAGGAGGAATCTATAAATTATCACCCTAATATACAGTACCTATTAAAAGATACCGATGAACAATTTTTATTACTTTATTCAAAGAGTTCACAAGAGTTGGGCATCATAGATTTAGAAGGTCAAAAAACGGTAAGCGTACAGTCTAATTTAAATAAATTTTTAATTGCCAAATAGCTTATGAAAATAAGAATAGTATTGTTACTATCAATAATTAGTATTGTTAGCTCAATAAACGCCCAAAACTACCAAACCGTAGAGGATATTAACAATGCCTGTTCCACATTGGGGTTTTCGAGTAATGAGGAAGCCGAATTGGCTGTAGACAATATATTAGACAAAATAGGGCTTTTTAGAAATTTCACGCTTCAAGAATGTCCTAATATTAATAATGCTGTCGCAAAGAATATAAAAAACGATAAAGGTTACTCCTTTAGATATATATTATATGATAATGCCTTTTTTAATAGTATAAATGATAAAGCGGATAATAATTGGGCAGCTACAAGTGTATTAGCCCATGAGATTGGACATCACCTTAACGGACATTCCTTAAATAATGAAGGAAGCAACCACCGTTTTGAATTGGAAGCAGATTATTCCAGTGGTTTTTATTTAGCAAAAATGGGGGCAACCCTGGAAGAAGCACAAAGTGCGATTCAAACCTTAAAATATGAGAAGGCTACTCGAACCCATCCTGCTAAAGCTGATCGATTGCTTGCAATTAAAAGAGGATGGGATAAAGCTAAGGAAGATATTAAAACTAAAGAAAACAGTATTGATGAAGATAATGATGTTCCCTTTGCTATTATTGAGAATGCACCTACGTTTCCTGGATGTACTGGCAATAATGTGGAAAAGAAAAAATGTTTAAACTATGCCATTAGAAATCATGTTGGTAAAAATTTTAACGGAGGAATAGCTTCAGATATAGGAATTCCTCCAGTTTGTTTGAAATCGGAAGTAGTCTTCGATGAAACTACTAATAAATATATAGATAGCTGCACGGAATGGAAACCATTAAAAATAATTGCACAATTTATAATTACAAAAACAGGGGACATTGAAATTATTGGGGTTAGAGCCCCACACCCTTTGCTGGAGAAAGAAACCATTAGAGTTTTAAAATTGCTTCCAAAAATGAGCCCTGGCACACAAAGAGGAATTCCTATTAATGTTCGTTATGTTTTACCAATTTCATTTAGGTTAACCGATTAATTAATATAAAAATGAAAAATATTAACCAATTATTAATTATTCTATTTTTTTCTTTACAGTTAACAGCCCAAAACTACCAAACGGTAGAAGATGTTAACGATGTATGCGCTCAATTAGGTTTTAGTGCCAATGAAGATGCAGAACTTGCTGTAGAGTCTATTTTAGAGCAAGTGGGGATTTTAAAGCGAATTTTTGAATTACGAAATTGTTCCGATATTAATAATGCAGCCGCAATAAATATTACAGATGAAAAAGGAGATACTCAAAAATACATCCTTTATGATCTTGAATTTATGAAGCGAATTAGTAATCAAGCGAATACCGATTGGGCGGCAAAGGCTGTATTAGCTCATGAAATAGGCCACCATATTTTCGACCATTCGATCAATAATAAGGGAAGCAATCCAACGTGGGAATTAGAGGCCGATTATTGGAGCGGATGGGCTATGGGCAAATTAGGTGCAACATTAATGCAGGCCCAAAGTGCGATACAATCGTTACGATATGAAAAAGCTACAAGTACCCATCCAGCAAAAGTAGATCGATTAATTGAAGTTAAAAAGGGCTGGCAGGTAGGTAGCAAGAATAGTGATGTTGTCAATGAAGATGAGGTTATCGACGTTTATAAACTCAAAGAATATCACTTAAAGGGTCACAATTTATATAATGATAATAACTTTATTGACGCCATGTACTGGTATCGTCTTGCTGCAGATAAAGGTTATGCTAAGGCACAACATTCGATAGGATATATGTATGAGAATGCTTTAGGTGTAGCAGAAGATGATGAAGTTGCGTTTTCTTGGTTTATTAAGGCAGCGGAACTAGGAAACGATGCATCGCAAAATTATTTAGCGTATATGTATAGAAATGGATATGGAATCGCCAAAGATTATATTATGGCTATATTTTGGTACAGAAAGGCTGCCGATCAGGGATATTCTAATGCACAGCACTCCTTAGGAGTAATGTACCAAAAAGCGGAAGGTGTGACTAGAAATGATGAAAAAGCGGTGTATTGGTTTAATAAGTCTGCGGAGCAAGGTTATCAGGCATCTCAAAATTATTTAGGCTATATGTATAAAGAAGGTTATGGTGTTTCTCAAGATTTAGTAAAGTCCTTTTCTTGGTATCTCAAAGCTGCTGAAAAAGGATATATGTCAGCTCAACATCAAATAGCCGTGGCATATGATATAGGGGAAGGAGTTGCCGAAAACGATCAATTGGCCGTAAAGTGGTTCCAAAGAGCAGCAGAGCAAGGATTTGATGCATCTCAAAATTATTTAGCATACATGTACGAAAATGGATATGGAGTGGCAATAGATTATCAATTAGCGGTGTCTTGGTATCGCAAAGCAGCTAGACAAGGCTATGAGCTTTCACAAACTGCATTAAGAAGACTAAATGAAACCTGGTAACTTTTATGAGTTCCTAGTGTGAAAGAAAACAAATTTGAACTAACAGATTATTTTATGAAAATAAAATTGCTATCCATTTTTCTAGTTGCATTTACATTGGTTTGTAATGCCCAAAACTACCAAACGGTAGAAGAAGTTAATAATGCTTGCTCCCAATTAAGGTTTTCAGGCGATGAGGATGCCGAAATAGCGGTAGATAAAATATTAGAACAAATAGGCTTATTTAGAAATTTTACGATTCAAGAATGTCCTGATATCAATAATGCTATCGCAAAAATTATTGAATCTGATGCTGGAGTTAAAGAACGATATATTTTATATGATAATAACTTTTTTAATAAAATAGATAATAAGGCTGAAAGTGACTGGGCAGCGATAAGTATTTTAGCTCATGAAATAGGGCATCATCTTAATGGGCATGCCCTCAATAATGAAGGCAGTAACCATAAATTTGAATTAGAAGCCGATTATTTTTCAGGTATTTCTTTAGCAAAAATGGGAGCTACTCTAAAGGAAGCGCAAAGTGCTATTAACACATTACAATATGAAAAGGCTACACGTACACATCCCGCTAAAGTAGATCGATTAAAAGAAATTAAAAGAGGATGGAACAAAGCAAAAGGGATAACCACTACTAAAACTAACGAAGAAGAGAATAAAGAAAAGGCATTTAGCTTATATAGAAAAGGAGAAATAGCTTATCAAGAATATAAATATATCGAAGCTATTGGTTTTTTTAATCAGGCAAAAGACTTGGGAAGTATTGATGCTTATTATTATTTATCAAATTGTTATGATTCTGGATTTGGTGTACCTATTAATCGTGAAAAAGCATTGAATCTGGCCAATACAGGTTATGAATTGGGCTCAATACCAGCTACCTACCAATTAGGTAATTTTTTAAAGTTTTATGGTGGAGAAAGTGATGAAATGGCAAAAAAACAAAGTGAGCGTTTGCATAAAAAGAACTTTATTGCAAAGTGGTTTATAGAGCAATTTGAAAAATACAAATCCCCAATATATGCAACAGAGATTGGGTATATGTATATTTCAGGTAATGGGGGACTAGAAAAAAACAAACAAAATTCTGTCAAATGGAAAAAAACAGGAGCATTGCTTGGTGATCCAGCAGGCCAAAAAGCATTAGCTTACTTATATGAAAGTGGTGATTCAAAATATGGAATCGAAATGGATAAGAAAAAAGCCGTAGAATGGTATACTATAGCATCTGAAAATGGTTATGCTGAGGCACAATATGATTTGGCAACCTATTATTACAACAGATCCTATATGGGAAATTTATTTGCCGGTACTGGTCTATATGATGATGACAAACCAGATGAAAAAGATTATGAAAACGCATTGTTTTGGTATAAAAAGGCTTCAGAACAAGGGCATTCCTATTCTCAATGGATGATTGGAAAAATGTACTATAATGCTATTGGAGTTGATGAAGATAAAGGTGAAGCAATTTTATGGTATAAAAAAGCAGCTAAACTAGGAAATAAATCTGCTCAAGAAAAATTAACAGAATTAGGAGAAACCTGGTAAACAATTATGAAAACAAGACTAACCATACTCTTTGTATTCCTGATAGTACAAGTAATAAACTCACAAAACTACCAAACCGTAGAAGAGGTAAACAATGCCTGCTCCCAATTGGGTTTTGCAGGAGATGAAGATGCAGAAATAGCGGTTGACAGAATTTTAGATCAAATAGGGCTATACAGAAATTTTACGATTCAGGAATGTCCTAATATTAATAATGCGATAGCTAAAAATATTGAGATTTCTCCGGGACATAAAGAACGGTATATTTTATATGATGCTTCATTTTTTAAAAACATGGACGAGAAGGCAAATAGCGATTGGGCGGCTATTAGTATACTGGCACATGAAATTGGCCATCATTTAAATGGCCATGCCTTAAATAATGAAGGAAGCAATCATCCATGGGAATTGGAAGCCGATTATTTTTCGGGCATTTCTTTGGCGAAAATGGGAGCTAGCTTAGAAGAGGCGCAAAGTGCTATACAGTCCCTAAGATATGAGAAAGCTACACGAACTCACCCTGCTAAGGCAGATCGATTAAACGAAATTGAAAGGGGATGGAACAAAGGGAAAGGGAAAACAATTACCCAAAACACAGAAGAAGAAAAAAAAGAAAAAGCGGAGGAATTGTACCGAAAAGGGGAACTTGCTTTTCAAGACTATAAATTTACCGAAGCCAAGACCTATTTTGAAAAAGCAAAAGATCTAGGAAATGTGGATGCCTATTATTATTTATCGAATATGTATTATTTGGGTTTTGGAGCAACAATAGATGCTAAAAAAGCCTATTCCTTAGCAAAAACAGGATATGAGCTGGGCTCGATTCCTGCTACCTACCAATTGGGGAAATATTTATCTAATGGTATCGGTGTTGAGAAAAATAAAGAAGATGCTACACGGTTATTTCAGAAAAATTTCCAGGTAAATTGGTTTAAGGATCAATTTAAAAATAACAATACTCCTTTTCATGCCTATACACTAGGCTATATGTATGGTCAAGGATATGGAGGTGTAGAAAAAGATGATGAGGTTGCCATAAACTGGTACAAACAGGCAGCATCACAGGGCGATCTTGTGGCACAGAACAATTTAGGGTTATGGTTTAAAAATGGGCGCAATGTAGATCAAGATATGAATAAAGCTGAAGCATGGTTTCAAAATGCAGCTAATCAAAATTTTTCACATGCTCAATTTAATTTGGGCTTAATGTATTATAAAGGGCAAGGTTTTGCACAAGATTATGTTAAAGCAGAACAATGGTATCGTAAAGCAGCAGAAAATGGTCATGGCTCAGCTCAATTTAGTTTGGGAATAATGTATGATAAAGGGAATGGTTTGGAACAAGATTATACTCAAGCGGTGTATTGGTATCGTAAAGCAGCAGAAAACGGTTCTGAGGGAGCACAAAATAATTTGGGAAATAAATATTATTATGGTCAAGGTATAACTCAGAGTTACGAAGAAGCAAGATATCGGTATCAGAATGCTGCAGATAAAGGTCAAGTAAATGCTCAATTTAGTTTAGGTAGGTTATATTATGTTGGAAATGGTGTTACCAAGAATTATAGTGAAGCACTAAATTGGTTTAGAAAATCTGCAAATCAAGAGAATGCAAGTGCGCAAAATATGGTTGGTGAAATATATTTTTGGGGACAGGATGTAGCTATAAATTATAATGAAGCTTTTCAATGGTATCTGAAAGCGGCAAATAAAAACCTAGCGATAGGTCAATATAATATAGGTTATCTGTATTATAAGGGATTAGGAGTGAAAAAAGATAAAAAAGTAGGATTGGTTTGGTACAGAAAAGCGGCACAACAAGGCAATGAATCTGCTCAAAAAACACTAACAGATTTAAAAAAAGACTGGTAATAAACAATACGTATTTCTTATAAGTATAAAGGACACAGCATTAAATAAATTATGATGAATTATAGAAAACTAATAGTACTAATAACACTTTTATTTTTAGTGCAAATTACAGTATCCCAAAACTTTCAAACGGTGGAGGATCTTAATAATGCCTGTTCTCAATTGGGTTTTGCAGGCGATGAAGATGCAGAAATTGCGGTAGATAAAATTTTAGATCAAATAGGTCTATTTAAAAATTTCACCATTCAAGAATGTCCAAACATTAATAATGCTGTGGCAAAGAATATAGACATTGGTTCTGGTAAAAAAGAACGTTTTATATTATATGATAGTGAGTTTTTTAAGCGAATCGACGATAAGGCTTCCAACGATTGGGCAGCCATAAGTGTATTAGCTCATGAAATTGGACATCACCTTAATGGTCACGCATTAAACGATGAAGGGAGCAATCATAAATGGGAGTTAGAAGCCGATGAATTTTCTGGTTTTGTATTGGCAAGAATGGGGGCAAGCCTTGACGATGCACAAAGCGCCATAAATACCTTAAAATATGAAAAAGCAACCCGAACCCATCCCGCAAAAGCAGATCGTTTAAATGTGATCGCTACAGGTTGGAGTCGTGGGGGAGGTAAAATAATCGCTGTTAAAAAAATTACAGAGGACGTAAAAAAAGTAATTGTCGAAAACATAAATGAAGATGAAGTTATTGGCGAAATAACAGCACAACAAGTACTGGGTAATTATATTGATGCCATTGGCGGTCAAGATGCAATTATAGGTGTAAAAACAATGATTCGAAATTCAGAAATGACCTCTACATCTTATGCTAATGACACGAAAACGGTAAGTACAATAACTTCAAAGATGAAATATTTAACTCCATCAAAGTTTATATCTTCTACAGAAATGTCGACAGGTTATTCTTCCAAGTCTATGTTTTTAGATGCTAAACTTTACATTCAAAAGTCAAGTGGAAAATGGGCTATGTCTGAAAGTAAAGCAATGGCAAATGCATTTAAAGGCGGAAGTTATGTTCCCGAATATTTATATTTAGTTAATAATAAAAATTTAGACTTTCAAGGTGTTAAACGCATCAATGGAAAAAGGTATTATATTATTAAGTTGCCGGCAACAACTTCAGAGACAGATATAAAAGGTGTCTCTAAAATTGAGACTACTGTAACCAATATTAATTATTATGATGTGGATTCTGGATTATTATATTTAACAGAAACTACTTCCATATCAAAGGTTGATTATACAGATAATAATGAATATTTAAAAGATGGGACTACCACGTATTTAATGAATACCATTTATTCTGATTATAGGGATGTAAATGGAATCATGTTTTCGTTCAAACAAATAATGAAAACCGAAATGGAAATTTCTGGTAAAAAATATATTACGGAAACGATTATAGCTTATGAGGATATATTGGTAAATCCAATAATAGATCCAGCAGAATTTTCTTTGGAAAATAAAGAGATATTTAATCAAGATGAAGAGACAAATAATATCATGGATGGCTCAAAATATTTTTCAGAAGGAAATGCATTAACAATAAAAAATAAATGTTCTGAAGGGTTGGAGAAATTTAAAAAATCTGCCGAATATGGTTTTGTTGCTTCACAGACGATACTAGCTCAATTGTATGATAATACTTATTATTTCTGTAAAAGTGCAATAGAAAAAAATTATGAACAAGCTTTATTTTGGTACAATAAAGCTGCAGAACAAGGGGATCATGCTTCCTTAAAAAAACTAGGTGATATTTATGAAAAAGGAGATTATGGAGTCGAAAGAAACAAAGAAAAAGCCCTGCGTTATTATTTAAAGTCGACAAGGTCTTTACTATGGAACATGGTCGACCCAGCGATATTAAAAAGTATTAAGTCTTTAAATAAATCGGTTGATTTAACTGGTCCCGAATTAGAATATATAAATGCACTTCAAAGAATGAATAAAGGCGATAAAGAAGGTATGGAAACTTCTTTATTACGCTCTGCCGAAGGAGGTTATGTGGATGCTCAAGTAGCAATGGGTTATGTGTATTTAATGAAACAAGAATTAAAGGAACGAAAAAAATGGCTTAAAAAAGCGATGGATCAAGGAGATAAACAAGCTGAATTACTATTAAATCAATTATAAATTAAGTCAATGATTTCTAGATTTCTAATATTTGGATTGCTGTTTTTAGTTCAAACTATTACAGCTCAAAACTTCCAAACAGTTGAGGAAGTAAACAATGCTTGTGCAACTTTAGGTTTTTCTGCCAATGAAGATGCCGAAATTGCAGTGGATAAAATATTAGATCAAATAGGGCTTTTTAGAAATTTCACCATCCAGGAATGCCCTAATATTAATAATGCCATTGCTAAAAATATAACTACTTCCTCTGGACAAAAAGAACGCTATATATTATACGATAATAACTTTTTTAATAGAATAGATGACAAAGCAGGTTCCGATTGGGCAGCCATTAGTATTTTGGCTCATGAGATTGGCCACCATTTAAATGGACACTCCTTAAATAATGAAGGGTCTAATCATAGGTTTGAACTAGAAGCCGATTATTTTTCAGGTATTTCTTTAGCAAAAATGGGTGCAAGCTTAGAAGAAGCCCAAAGTGCAATACAAACTTTTCGTTATGAAAAAGCTACGAGTACGCATCCTTCAAAAGCAGATCGGCTTCTAGAGATTGAAAAGGGTTGGAGAAAAGCAAATGCTAAAAAAGATTTACCAGAAATTAAAATTATAGATCCAAAATTTGATATAAAAACCAATGATAATAATCTAGAAAAAAGTAAAGAATATCTGACTTTGGGATATAATGAATATGAAAAAAATAATTATGAATTGGCATCAGAATATTTTTTAATAGCCTATCAGTTTAATCCAACGAATCAAGAATCATTGTATTATTCTGCCAGCACTTCTTATTTGGCTAAAGATTATATTCCTACAATCAATAAATTTCAAAAACTTTTGGATTTAGGATTTACTGGAGAAACTACTAATTTAAAAGTGGCAGATATATTTAAAGTTATGGGCTTGAGTTATGTAGCCTTAGGGGAACATAAAAAAGCATTAAAAGTTTATGCAGATGCCCGAAAATATGATATAGATGAGTATGATTTAATTGTGTCAGAAGCAAATATGTACTTAGCATTAGACAATAAAGTTAAGTTTAGAGAAAAAATGGAAGAGGCTATTTTATTAAGGCCCAATAATCCAGTATTGTATTTCAATTTAGGAGTTATATATGCTGAAGTTGATAACGTCTATAAAGCGGAAAAATATTATAAAAAGGCAATAGCATTAAAGCCTGATTATTCCGATGCTTACTATAATATCGCTGCTTTAGTTTTAGAAAAAGAAAATGCGATTGTAAATTCAATGAATGAGTATATAGGTGATTCAAAAGAAGATATTGAAAGATATGATCAGCTTAATGAAGAACGGTTTTCAATTTATAGGGAAGCATTGCATTATCTAGAAAAAGCTTATCAATTTCGAGTTGTTGGTGATGTTGATAAAATATCTACATTAAATGCTGTTTATGAAGCGTTAGGAATGGAAAAGAGAGTAGATTAATAACAAATATGATAATCATCACATAGCATTGTTTTTATTTCTTCAGAATTAAAACCTAGTTTTTGTAAATCGGTAGTGATATTATTAATTTCAGATTGTAGCTTTTTAAACTCCTCGGTATTGATCAACTCAAAATTATAAAATGATACGGCATCTAAGTTGGGGTATTTGGTTTCAGAAACCGTCCACTCATAGCTATTGTTTCGTTTTAATACATTATTATCTACAAAAAGGGTAATATTATTGTCTGTAGTTCCAATTTTTGTAATGTTGTTTGTTTTTAAATCTTTAAGGATAAAATAATAGATTTGGTCTTTCTCTTTTCCTTTTTTCCATACAAACCGAACTTCAGGGAAATAGATCTTAACACTATCGGTTGGTTGAAACATTAGAGTGTTATTATCCACTCTATAAACTACACCGCCCTTAGATCTAGCTTGATTTGTATTGGTAAATTGTTTCCAAACATAAGTAAAGTATTTTTTAGTAAATGAAGAATCATCCTCTTCTGCAGGGATGTTTTTCAAATCTGAAAAAGCATATTCTCCAGTTTTATCAATAGTTAAGAGATTTCCGGTTTCATTAATCAATAACACCGAATCTTCATTTTTAATCGTCAATTGAGAGTTGGTGTTGATGACACTTCCTTTAGTAATGGATATAAGAGTATCATTTTGTTTATAAATTGGTTTCCCTTCTACCTTAAATACGATATAATTGATTTGAGCAGGCATTATAGAAAATGCTAGTAAAGAAACGATTAACCCAATTTTTTTTATTGAAAATAATTTTTCCATTTTGTTCTTTTTTGAATATACCTAAACACATATTTATAATAAGCAATAAAACTACAAGCAGCCAGCGTAATCCCAATGATAGGAGCTGTTTTTAAAATGATATCCATTTTAAAGAACCATAAGCTTATCCACATTAAAATAACAGTAAATAAAAATAAAACTATTTTTTTTAAAGTGAAAAATTGAACTGTAGTTATTCTATCTTCTACCCAAATAAAATACATAATTCCAAGGAAAGTAAATAAAAAGGTGATAATGCCAATCCAAATAGTAGATACGCTATACATAAAATCATTATTAATTAACATATTAATGATGTTGGCATGAACTACAATACCAAACATATCTGGATTGCTTTTGCCAGCGGTTACTTTATTTAAGGGAGTAAAATGTTTGTCTTCTACATCATTTATATCGCCTGTTGGCGTCCCTAAATATCCTAGCAATATTATTTTGTCTTTCAGTAAGGCTTTGTTATTATTTTGCATAAATTCATCAAAACCAAAAGTGAGGAATGTAGTATAGTCACCGTGAAATTTTATAGTATTTTCTTGAGATAATTTTTTATCAAAATTGTTTTCTTTCCAATTAGAATCTGAAAACGATTGTGCAACCTGGGAAGCGAAGGAGTAATGTTTGTTATTGTTGATCTCTTTTTGGCTTGCAAATTTTCTGATAACATTGGTTTTATCGTCAAAATTCAAATTGATAAACCCTTTCTTTCCAGAATTATTGAAAATATCATGATTGGCAATTACATTATCTTCTTTAATTAGATAAGAGTTAATGATGTTGTCACCCTGTAAAGCATTTGCCAACATGGAATCTATAAATTGTTCTCTTTGTTCCTTAAATATAATATCAAGAGCAATAACCTTGGGTTCTTCGGCTTTTATAGTTTCTAATAGTTGAGCGATTTCAAAGCGATCTCTTTGTTCAATGTTTATGATAATAATATCTTGACTTACGGTATTTGTAGCATTGAAATTCTCTGAATAATAAACATCTAAAAAACTAAAATCTTTTAATGTTTTCGAAATAGGGTCAAAAAAAGAGATATTGATAAATAAAAAGGATACACAAAGGATTAAGAGGGACGTAAACAGCGTGGCAAGAATTGTATCTTTTATTAATAATTTAGTTTTAAGTTTCATGAGTATTTCTAGTTGTTTTTAGGTATAAAAATTAATTTAGTAGAAACCTTAATAATTTCATCTTTATTCATTTTCATTTTTCTAAACTTACCGTTATTATACATTTCCGCTTGATCTCGGTAATGTTTACTAAAAGGATTCCCGGATTGTCCTGTGGGTAATATACTTATGCTATTTTCAATATCACTAAAATCTATAATCCTCCTTGTAGAAGGTCCTGATTTTACATGATAAATTCCAGATTCACTTAATGCATAACCTCTGTTATCTATCACTTCTCTAGCTCCCTTGATCGGGAATGGTCCCACATTAAAATATTCTCTTAATGATGCAACAGTACCTAATGGATGCTGATGTTCTAGGGTGTGAACATTACCCCAAGTCCAATTTCTCATATCCTTACCCAATTGCTTCTCTAATGTAGCTACGGTTTCCATAAGGGATTTAGAAAGAATGTCTTTTTTGGATTCGATTTTATCTGAAGTTTTAATATCGTCCCACCAAATAGATTCATCATTATAAATTTGAGCAGCAATGGTTCTTTTTGCCAAATGCGTAGTATTAAATTGTTGAAACAATTCCTCTCCCAATTCATCTTTAAAAGTATTTTTTAAATAGAGATAAGTCCACATATTGTAGATGGTTGGTGCTACTGCATCCACTGTATTAGTTCCATCCCAAAGCTGTAAAACATCAATAGCTCTTTGCTCATTTTTACTGAAGGAGTTAAAGTTCATAATAGAAGTAAATTCTTTGACAATACTTGGAGAAACAGAAGAAGTCACATCGTTAATCATCGCTCCCATAGCATCTTTATTCCAATTGTTTTTGGGTTCTAATAGCTGAACGATACGTTTTGCACGGTCTTCTGGGACATAATAACCAGGGTAAAGCATTCCAGCAATACTGTCTGGCTGATTGTTTGCAGAATATACATAGCTCCAAGAAGGATTTTCTGCCATCGGGTTTTCAGAAAAATCTAAATATTCAATAATGTCATCCTCTCCCGAAGCACCATCCAAAATAAACTTCCTATTTACATGTTCTTTGTGTTTATACAATTTAGCAGAAGCATACCAAGCAATATTTCCTTTGGCATCGCCATACATAATATTTAATCCTGGAGCATGAATCAAAGCTGTTCCTTGTTTAAATTCCTCCATAGAATTTGCTTTAGAAATATAATAGAGGGCATTGGTAGCTTTATTTTCCAATTGAGTATAAATCCATGACATCGCAATTGGACTTGCATTAGAAATACCCTTAAATACTTGATTTACTATCGGACCGTGACGAGTACTCTTAAGTTCAAAAACCACATCTTCACTATCTTTTACTTTTATGGTTTTGGTTATAATTTTAAATTCTTCGTAACCAGTTGGTGTTTTGTATTTATTGGAATCTGTAGGATGATTTTCTTCTTTATAAAAATCAATATCATCATTTTCAAACATAGTTATTCCATAAGCAAAATCTCTATTATGACCTAGTAGAGGAAATGGTACTCCAGCCAAATGATAGCCATACATTTCATAATTAGGAGTCACGATATGAGCTTCAAACCAAACAGAAGGTTGCGAAAAACCAATATGAGGATCATTTGCAAATATCACTTTGCCACTAGTGGTTTTATCCCCAGAAACTACCCAGCTATTGCTTCCGATAAATGGGGGAATGGGGGAGTTGTTCATAATTTCACTAGCATTAGCCATCATGGTCGTAAAGCTTTCTACATCCTCTTTAGAGTTTTTAATCAGGGTTGTATTTGGATTAATATCTATGTTTAATTCTTTTAAATAATCATCGCCAAGCTTTTCTTTAATTGCACTTAGCATCGGATCTGTTTTTTGTGCCATAGCAAAACTAAAAGCCATATAACCAATAGTATTATAAATGTCCGTAACTGTAAAATGTTCTTTTTCTACACCTACCAAAGTATATTCAATAGGAGTTGGCCCTTCGTCTATATATTGATTGACACCCATTAAATAAGCATCCATAATTTTATATAGCTCGCTATTTTTATCCAGTTGTGCTACTGTTTCTTCTGAATTCTCTTCGATTCCTAAACTTATAAATAATTGATCGTTTTCAATTAATTTTTCTCCAAATAATTCAGAAAGTCGACCGGGTGCAATTCTTCGTAATAATTCCATTTGCCACAATCTGTCTTGCGCATGAACAAAACCTAAAACAGTCATTGCCTCCAATTCATCTTCTGCATAGATATGAGGGATTCCAAAATCGTCAAAATAAACTGTAGTTTCTGAAGAGATATATTTTAAATCCAATTCCCCTTCATAATTTGGTTTTAAGTGGTTGTAATATAATCCACCAACTAAAGTTGTTAAAACAATAATTGCAATAATAAATTTTAATGTTATTTTGAAAATTCGCATCGGTATTTTTAGATTTAGGAAAAGTAAATATAATGTTTTTGGGTAGAAATATTAAATCCTTTTCCTTTGTAGTTTTGTATCTTCATCAAAATAAAAGTAAAAAAAATGAACAAACAATTATTGTTGAATAAACGACCTGAAGGCCTTCCAGATGAGGATACTTGGAAGTATGTTACCAAACCAATTCCAGAGCCTAAAGAAGGAGAGGTATTGATACAACATCATTATATTTCTTTAGATCCAGCGATGCGAGGCTGGATGATGGATAGAAAAACATATATACCTCCAGTAGAAATTGGGGAAGTAATGCGTGCAGGTGCAATTGGTAAAGTTTTAAAATCGAATAATCACCCAACATTTAAAGTAGGAGATTGTATCGTGAGTTGGGGTGGGGTTCAAGAATATGAGATTACCAATGGTGAAAATTGTTATAAGGTAGACGATTCTATTGTTCCTATGCCTAAATACTTAGGAGCATTGGGTATGCCTGGTATGACTGCTTATTTTGGAATATTAGAAGTTGGAAAAATAAAGGAAGGGGATATAGTCTTGGTTTCTGGAGCAGCAGGTGCTGTAGGGAGTTTGGTAGGCCAGATTGCGAAACTAAAAGGATGCACTGTTATTGGTATCGCAGGTGGAAAGCACAAATGTGATTATTTAATAAATGAATTGGGTTTTGATGCTGCAATAGATTATAAAACGGAAAACCTTTATGAAGCACTAAATGATAAATGTCCTAAAGGAATCGATGTCTATTTTGACAATGTAGGAGGAGATATATTAAATGCAGCGCTTTCTAAATTAAGACTAAATGCAAGAGTAGTGATTTGTGGTGCAATTTCTCAATACAATAACAAAAAGGATATTATTGGTCCAAGTAATTATTTGTCACTATTGGTGAATAGAGCTACTATGCAAGGAATGGTTGTTCTAGATTATACTGAGAATTATCATAAAGCAGCTCAAGAAATGGGAATGTGGATGATGCAGGGAAAATTATCTAGTAAGGAAGATATATATGAAGGAATCAATACTTTTTATGAAACTTTTTTAAGATTGTTTTCAGGTGATAAAATGGGTAAACTTATTTTAAAAGTGATTTAGAATCTTTTTTCATTCTATAAAATTAAAAAAGGCTGAGTTTTTAAACTCAGCCTTTTTATTTTTAATTAAAATTGTTACAATTCTAATTTGTACTTAGTCTTTTATGACGCCTTTTTGAGTTCCATACAAAGGTTTTTGTACTACTCAATTTTTCTGTAAGTTGATTACTGTTTAAAGTTCTCATAATTTATATATTTAAATAAGTTTTTTATCAATTTGAAATCTTAAGCAAAAATACGATATTCTTAAAATATAGCCTAAAAAAAAATATAAATTAGATAATATTTAACACATAAAGCCTATCGTTATGAATATGGAAATTACAGTCTTAAATTCATTTGTTGAAATAATGGTCTATTTATGATTTTTATCATTCTTAAAATGAGGCCTATAAAGTAATTTTGAAGCAAATAATAAAACTTCAAAATATGAAAAATCTAATGCTTAGTTTTACAGTAATTATTGCCTTTGGATTAAATACATTGGCACAAGAAATTGCACCCTATATTAAAATAGGAGAAACAAATGAAGGAATACAAAAAACATCAGAAGATGTGATAGAAGTATTAGAAAAAAACTCATTTAAAGTACTTGGTTCTTATAGCCCTGCTGGAAATAGTAATTTAAAAGTTATTGCTTTTACTAGAAACGATATAAAAAACACGGTGATTAAGGTTAAAGATAGAGGAGCTTTAGCTGCAATTTATAAAGTTGGTTTGGTAAGTGATAATGGTAAGGTGATCATGTCTTATACAAATCCTAATTATATTTTAAGAGCTTATTTACAAGATGATTTTGATAAGTATAAAACCGAACTTCAAAGTTTTGGCGATGACATAAAAACTGCTTTCTCTGTAATGGGCAATAGTTTTATTCCATTTGGAGGAACAGTGGATGCTGATGATTTAAAAAAATATCATTATAAAATAATGATGCCTTATTTTACAGATCCTGTCGAATTGAAAGAGTTTAATTCCTTTGAAGAAGGAGTTCAGATTATCAAAAACAATTTAAATACCAATAAAGGGAATACAAAACTGGTATATCAATTAATTTATACTTCAGAAAAAGTTGCAGTATTTGGGGTTGGGTTGCAAAGCAAAGAAGATGGAGAACCTTACTTTTTGCCAAAAATAGGAGAAGCCCATGCAGCTGCATTACCTTATGAAATTATTTTGCAAGATAAAAATGCAACAATACTACACGGTAAATACAGAATTGCTTTGCATTGGCCAGACCTAACTATGGGAACTTTTATGAAGATAATGAGTACACCAGGAGATATAGAAGACACTTTCGAAAAGCTATGTCAATAAATACAATCTAGTTTATTATTAAGATATCTGCTTTTTATATTTTTTTAATCTGGAAAGAAATAGATATGCATTCAAAGCGTTAAAAAGTCCAATTTATTTCAATTAAAGCATTCATTTTTATATCTTTAGTAAAAATAAAAAACCATGAAAAAAACATGCCTATTATTAATGACCTTAATAATTTTTACAAATTTTACTTATGCCCAAACCAAAGAAGAAAAGAAACAACTTAAAGAAAAATTGGCTCAGGAGGAGTTTGAATCCACTAAAAAATTAATAGATTCAAAAATGTATGTTTTTGATGCCACTTGGTTAACAACACAAAACGGAAGGCGTATAAATATAATGGGTAATATTAATCAAATTGAAGTTAAAAACGATTCAACAAAAGCATCTTTGCAGTATTTTGGAGTGGTTACAGTAAGTAGATTTAGCAGTGAAGGTGGAGTGAAATTTGATGATAAAATTGAAGACTATAAAGTAAAATATAATGATAAGAAAAGGAAAATTATTATAAGCTATACAGCAAAAAATAAAGCTGAAAAATACGATGTAGCAATAACTGTTTTTAAAAATGGTTCAGCATTTGTAGATTTATATAGTACTTATAGAAACAATATCACTTATGAAGGTACAATAGAACCAATTATAATAAAGAATAAAAGAAATAAATAATTATCAATGTGATGATATTTATCATTTTGAGTACCAATAAACTTCCTTAATTTTAGTTGTAATATTTAAAACTATAGTGATGACTGAAAACTCAAATAGTAGCAAACAACACAATGAATTTGGCAGAAAGATATTATCTATTATAGCGCAAATTCATCCCTACGTGAAACATCGATTATATACAGCCGAAACTAGAGGAGTAATTCCTCATAATATGTATAATAGTACTGGAATTATAGATGATGCAATAGTAAAGTTATATGAAAAATATGAGGGTAAATTAAACGACGAACAAGAAATAAAACTTAGATTATTTTCAATTACAAGTCAAAGATTAAGTTTACTTTTTATAAAAGAAGCCTTCCATAAAGAAACCATGAGTACCAATCAGATATTAGATGATGAACTTAAACTATTAGAAGAAAATATGGAGATGGATGCTAATGATGATCTATCTATGGAGGAGGATTTGGATGATATTTCTTACCACCAAGCAGATTTTAAAAAACCGATGTACTTATATGCCGATGCTGAAAAAAACATAATCAATACGCTAGACATGCATGATAGCAGAATTGATATCAATAATGAAAAAAGAATGGCCTTTAATAAGGTGTACAATTGGTTGCCACTTAAAACTTCTAATATTTTAGATTTATTTGTATTTGGTAAATTGAATTATGACGAAATTGCACAAATAAAAGGTGTGGATACTCAAAGTATTAAAATTACTATTCAGGCTGTAGGCAAAACATTTAGAAAAAATTTGAATTAACATTATATACTCCAAAAAGTTTATTTATTTAAACCTTAACATTTTAATTTTCATTTTTTTGTAATTTACGCACAGTAAAAAAATATATACAAAAAGATGAAAAAGAAAATTACTATCTCCCCAAAGAAAACATATGCCTTCAAATTTTTAATATGTTTGATATTAGCAATACCCCTTGGAATATTTGCACAAACAAATAGAAATCTACCACTTGAAGTACCAGATGATCCTTATGTACAAATATCAAGAGACCAAATGGAGAAAGGGCCAGCATATAGGGTTATAAACAGTGAGTACTTTACAGTTCAGGTAAATATAGATGAAAATGGGAACGATATAATTGGGGATGCCGGAAATGAAACATCTATTGCTGTAGATCCTACAAACCCTGATCGAATGGTAATTGGTTGGCGTCAATTTAATACCGTAAATAATAATTTTCGTCAAGCTGGCTATGGATATTCTACAGATGGAGGATTAACTTGGACTTTCCCTGGTGTATTAAATCCCGGGGTATTTAGATCAGACCCTGTTTTAGATTTTGATGCCGAGGGTAATTTTTATTATAATAGTTTACAAGGAACTTTTGAATGTGATGTTTATAAAATTGATGATGGTGGAGTAGAATGGAATCCACCAATACCTGCTGGTGGAGGAGACAAACAATGGATGCGAGTAGATAGAACAGATGGGATAGGAGCAGGGAATATTTATTCCAATTGGAATCTTAATTTTTCAACTTGCGCTTGGGATTTTACAAGATCTATAGATGGAGGAGATAGTTTTGAGGAATGTGTTCCTGTAGATGGAGCTCCTCGTTGGGGGACAATAGCTGTAGACGCAGATGGTGCTCTTTATATATGTGGAGCTATTGGTTCAAATCTAGCCGTTATAAAATCAACTACTGCTCAAGACCCAAGTATAGCAGTAACTTTCGATTCTGTTGTAACAGTTGATCTCGACGGGCAATTATCCGCATTTGGTGGAATAAACCCACAGGGCTTGATAGGACAGTTATGGGTTGATGTGGATATTTCTGGAGGTGCGGGTCATGGAAATGTATATGTTTTAGCTTCCGTAGAGCGTAATTCAAATAATGATTTGGCAGATGTGATGTTTACAAAAAGTACCGATGGAGGAGAAACATTTTCAGCACCATTACGAATTAACACCGATGAAGGAACAGATAATATTCAGTGGTTTGGAACCATGTCTGTAGCACCTAATGGTAGAATTGACGTAATTTGGTTAGATACTCGAGATGCACCAACTGGCTCAGACGACTCCAGACTCTATTATTCTTTTTCTGAAGATCAAGGAGAAACGTGGTCTACTAATGAGGCTTTATCTATCGCTTTCGATCCACATGTTGGATATCCTCAACAAAACAAGATGGGGGATTATTTCGATATGGTTTCTGATAATGAAGGCGCACATTTGGCTTGGGCAAATACTATTAATGGAGGGCAAGATGTGTATTATACACATATCATACCTTCAGAGATATTGGGGTTCTCTACTGAAACCAATCCAATTTCAGAAGCAATAAGTTATCCTAATCCATTTAGTGAGGAAACTACCATTTCATTCTCCATTTTAGAAAATGAAAAGGTTACTGTGGAAGTGTTTGATATCCTAGGAAGAAAACAAGCAACTCTCTTAAATGAAATTGTTTCGGGGAATCAATCTATAAATTGGGACGGATACAATGCTAATGGTCAACGACTTACCTCAGGAGTTTATTTTGTGTCTATTCAGGCTGAATCTGGTCGTTCTGTTTTAAAAGTGATATTAAAATAATTTTTTATAAATTTGGTTAACTAACACTTTTATAAAACTTAACATGAATAAGATCAAACCAATTCAAATAGTCCTTTTTGTTTCCCTATTAATTTTTCAAATAAACTTTGCCCAAGAGCAAAAAAACGACAACACAGATTTAAAAACAGATGCAATTACTCCTATTAAAATTGGAGCTAAAGTTGGCTATAGTTTAGCAAAACTTCATGATTCAAATGAAAATACATATGCAAAAGATTATGAATCTGATGGCGGAATTGATTTTGGTTTTACTGCTGAATTTATACTTACCAATACGTTTTCAATTCAAACTGAGCTTAATTTTACGCAAAGGAATGGAACACGAACAGGAATGCAACCTCTTGGTGAGAACGAGTTAAGTGATCAATTAAACCAATTCCTTCCTTTTATAGGTTTGCCTGAAATTACTCCTGAAAATCCAATTTATGCATATTTTGAAGCAGAACAAAAATTAAATTATTTAGAAGTACCGGTTTTAGCAAAATTTGGATGGGGAGATAATTTTCGTTTTTATGGAGAAGTAGGCCCTTATGTAGGCATTTTATTATGTGCCAAGCAACACACTAGTGGTACGAGTCAATTTTATTTTGATGAAGACGGAAATAATCCAGTATTTGTACCAATTTCTGACGATTTATCAGATTTTATAGATTTACCCGCACAATCATTAAATGCAGAAACGGATATTAAAGATGATTTAAAGACAGTAAATTTTGGAGGCATAGTAGGAGTGGGTGTTATTAAAAAAGTAGGAGAAAAAAGCGAAGTGTACTTAGATGCAAGAGCATCCTATAGCTTTAATTATATACAATTAAGAGATGTATATGGTGAAACCAATATTGGTGGCGTTATAATTTCATTGGGTTATGTGTATAGTATCCAATAATAATTAATTCTTTTACCTTCTACCTAATTTAATAATTTTACCTTCTCTTAAAACAGTAAGCTCGATAGAATCCCCTTCATTTCTTTGTTCCATTATGGTAGCGATAGAAAGTAGGGATTGATCGGTTACTTCTACCTCAATACCATTAAATGCTAATATAATATCTCCTCCTACAAGTATTGTTGCCCCAGCAATAGTCATTTCTATATCACCACCTCTAAGACCAATAACACCAAATGGAGAGGATAAAACTACTTTTTGAGTAAGAAGACCCGTTTCTTGGGGGATATTAAATATATGTGCCATTTTACCAGTTAAAGGAATCATTTCCACACCAGACCAAAAAGGCTTTTTTTCAAGGAGTAATTTTTTGGTTAAATTAGAAGTTGTAGCAAAACCAATTCCTTCAAATCCTCCAGATTTTGTAAGTATATTACTTACGATTCCAATTACTTCTCCCTGCATATTAAACATTGGACCTCCAGAGTTTCCAGTATTTATAGCTGCATCTGTTTGAATATACTCATATTTTGTAAAGGGGTTTTTATCCTTAATATTTCTTTTAAAGCCACTTACATAACCAGAAGAGAAGGAATGTCCCAAACCAAAAGGAGCACCGACTACAAATACTTTCGATCCAACTTTAGCCTTATCAGAATCCCCTAAAGTAACTGTAACAGCATTCTTTCTAGGATATAGGAGCTCTATTAACGCAACATCCGCAGTGTTATAAGAAGAAATTACATTGGCAGGAATTACTTCCCCATCATAAAATTCTACATTTACTTTTTCTGCTACTTGTACCACGTGTGCTGCTGTAATTATTTTGGTGTTTGAAATCATGAAACCAGAACCCAAGCCACCTGCAGTTATAGTTTTTGTGGTAGATCCATAGTTTACTATTTCTTTTTGCTCTGTTAAAATTTCAACAATAGCAGGATTTACTTTTTCATATAAAGCGGATAAGTCTTGAGCTTGAAGAGTTAATGATAAAAGAAGTAGCAAGGAAAGTATATATTTTTTCATGAGCTGTTTTTTAAATTGAAAGCAAAATTAATCTAATTAAAACTTCCAAGCAACAAATCTACTTTTCTTATTTCCTTGTGACATGGCAATGGTTTTATGTGTTGTTTTTAGTTTGTCTAATTGCTTATATATTTTCTTTAAATTCTCTTTTTTAGAAACCAATGTAGTAAACCAACCTACTTGATTTTTATATGCAACACTTTGCTTTATCATTCTTTTAATAAATAATGCTTCCCCACCATTACACCAAAGTTCATTTGCTTGTCCACCAAAATTTAACGTGATTTCTTTTTTAGTTAGATAGGGTTGGTTTTCATCCTGAAGATTCCTTAGTTTTTTTAAGGTTCCCTTGGTAGCTTCTTCTTCAGAATTGTGAAAAGGAGGGTTACACATAGTAAAATGAAAATATTCATTTTCTAATAATATTCCTTCAAATATATTGGCATTATTTTTTTGATGCCTAATCTCTATATGCTTCTTTAATTTTTCTGAAGAATTAATGTTGGCCTTGGCAGATAGAATTGCATTAGTATCTATGTCTGTTCCTACCATATTCCAATTATAAATTTGGGTGGCTAAAATAGGGTAGATGCAATTGGCACCTGTACCTATATCCAAACCTTTTATAGGAGATGTAATAGCATCTTCTGAAAGTAAATCAGCTAAGTAATGGATATAGTCAGCTCTACCTGGAATAGGAGGACAGAGGTAATGTTGTGGTATTTCCCAATGGTTAACATGATAATGATGTTTTAATAAGGATTTATTTAATTGAAGAACTGCTTCTGAAGATGAAAAATTAATGGTTTGTGTACCATGTTCATTTACAAATACGAAGGGTTTTAAATCGGAATTAATTTCGGTTAATTCATCAAAATTATAAGGCTGATTGTGTAAGTTATTAGGATGCAAAATAAAAGGGAGGTATTAATATTAGTTTATATTATTATGGATTATAATTTATTAAAAATAATAAATAAATACCTCATTAATATGAATATCTAAAAAGAATCAAATAATAAAATTATAGAGTGTTAATTTTGAGTATTTCGAAAAAAAACGCTTTTATTAATACAGATTTACTATATTTAGCTAATTATTAGTATTTAAATTTGTAAAATATAAAAAAGAAACAAAATTTTTAATTGACATTTGGCCCCATTTTATTTCTATTCTTTGCAATAGATTTTTTATTTTTTAACCTTATAACTAATCACTTATAACAAATGAAAAAAACTAGCCAAATTTTGATTGCCATGGTATTATTATTCTCTAATGCCTTTTATGGTCAAGCACAGCACACCATTACCCTTAATGTTGATACTGCTAATTTGACCAAAGACAATGTAACTTCAGAATCCATTACTCATTTTTCTGTATCAGATACTCAAATAATAGATGTAGCGTCTCCAGCTGAAAACTTTACAATAATTGTAGCAGATGGAGCAACTATAATCTGGGAAGGAGTTTCCATTTCTCCAGGTGACGATACCGTAGAAATATTTATGATTAAATGGGAGAAAGGGCCAAAAATATTTGGTCCAAATGATTTAGAAGGAAATGGTAATGTTCAAGGAGTTGTGAATGGTAATACTCCTAATGAACCATTTAAATACCAAATTTTATTCAAAGTAAACGGATCAGGTCAGATGTATCAAATAGATCCAAAAATAAAAGTAGGATCTTAATTTAATTAAATAGTAATAATTGTTTTTAATAATAATGAGGAACTTTTATTTTAATATTTCAATTTTAACTAAAAAAGCCTATTTAGTTTTAGGCTTTTTTTTTATGCTATATTCCATTGTATGTGCCCAAGATAAGTCAATAATAGATAGTCTTGAGCAAACCTATATAAATAATAGTTATTTAGAAGGAGAGCGTTTATATATTCTTAAAGAGCTATCTCACAATCATCCAAATCCAGATAAAGCACTAAAATATAGTGAAGAGCTTTTAGAAATAGCCCAAATATTGGATTCAGTTAATTACAAATTTGATGGATTTCTAAATGAAGGAAATGCTTTAACAAGGAAAGGGGATTATACAGAAGCATTGCAAAGCTATTTTAAAGCAGCAAATATTGCAATTGAAGAAAAGAATAGTGACTATTTGGGGATTGTAAACATAACCATTGCAGATGTTTACTCTAATATGGGGAATCATAATAACGCCATTCAATATTATCAAAAAGCTATAATAATTTTAAGAAAGGGGAAAGACTCAATAAACCTTGCTTCTGCATTGTTTAATGCTGGAGATGAATATTTAAATCAAAATAAATTGGATACTGCAATCGTATATTTTGAAGAATCTGGTTTAATTTTTAAGAAAATTAATTATTTAATGGGTACAGCATATAACCTTGGTAATGTAGGTATGGTCTATGCAAAACAGGGTAAGGATTCTTTAGCTCTAGTCAATATTAATAGTGCAATTAAGATTTTAGAAGAGATAGAAGAATACCATCCAATTTCTGATTATTTAACTTATATGTCTGAAATTTATAGGAAGAATAATGATTGGAATACAGCTCTTAAGTATTCTGAATTAAGTCTTGAATTGGCACAAAAATATAGATTTAAAAAACAAATAAGTGATGCAAACCTTCAACTTTCTAAGCTGTATGAACAAAAGGGAAACTTAAAAGAATATATTAAATATTATAAAATGCACATTGCCTATAAGGATAGTATTAATAACATTAGCTCTGTCCAACAAATGGCTACTATTCGTGCAGATTTTGAGATTTCACAAAAACAAATTGAAGTAGATCTTCTTAATGAACAAAAAAGGACGCAGCGAATTATAGTTTTTGCTATAATTATTGCATTATGTTTAGTGATACTTTTAGCTATAGGCTTGTTTAGACGGTATCATTTTATTAAAAAGACCAAACAGATTATTGAAAATGAAAAGAATCGTTCAGAAAGTTTACTCTTAAATATTTTACCTGAAGAAACTGCTCAAGAACTAAAGGAGTTTGGAAAAGTAAAAGCCAAAAAAATAGAATCTGTTACGGTTTTATTTACAGATTTTAAAGAATTTACACAATATGCAGAAAATTTAACTCCAGAAGAATTGGTGGAAAGTGTTGACTTCTATTTTTCAAAATTTGATGCGATTATGGAAAAATATGGGTTAGAAAAAATTAAAACAGTAGGAGATGCCTATATGTGTGCAGGAGGTTTACCCTTCCCAACAAAAGACCATGCCCTTAAAATGACACAGGCTGCTTTTGAAATTAATGAGTTTGTAAAAGAGGCTAAGAATAATAATCCAATGAATCAAACCCGTTTTGATATTCGTATCGGAATCAATACAGGGCCTATTGTAGCTGGAGTAGTTGGCACCAAAAAGTTTGCATACGACATATGGGGAGATACAGTGAATATAGCTTCAAGAATGGAAACGAATTCTGAACCCGGAAAAATAAATGTTTCAGAGAATACTTATAAATTAATAAAAGATGCATTTAATTTTGAATTTAGAGGAGAAATCCAAGTAAAGCATAGAGGAATTATGAAAATGTATTTTGTTTATAAAAAGGACTCTTAAACACTTTAATATTATTGAATGTGTTTAAGTGTTTTTAAATCATTGTATATTAGTCTATAATAGAATAACAAAACTGGAAATAGAATGTTCAAGCAAGACACAAATAATTATTGGGAGCAATTGGAGCGTTTAGAAAAACTAATTCGGGCCTCAGAATTAAAGGCTGGTATTATTTTTTCATTTCATAGTTTGATATTAGGTCTTTTTCTTGATCGACTTGAAAACTTCAAACCCATTTTTGAAGATAGTGTACTATTGGTGATATTTACTTATTGCTGGATATTTTTAGTATTGGTATCTATTTTCTTTTGTTTTAGATGCTTTCATCCTAAAATGGAATTAAAATACGATAAGAATGTATTCTTTTTTAGAGATGCAGCATCTCGTTTTGGAAATGTTGAGGAATATTCTAAAAAATTAATGCAGACTTGTGATACTGAAGAAGAAATATTAACACAACTAAGTCAGCAAATTCATGTCGAAAGCAAAATAGTAAATCAGAAGTTTAAAAGTGTTCAACGGGCTATTGCATTCTTTGCGTCTAGTTTTATATTTGTTATTTTAATCCTAGTTTTTTGGATTATTAAAATTTGAATAACTATTAAATTATTTATTAATCTTCTTTACATTTTTAAGAAATCGCTTTTCTCTTTAAACTATTGTAACAGATGCTATTTAAAGTAGTACTTTTGCAAAAATTTAATGTACATGGAATCTTTTTCAGAATTTAATATTTCCAATCCTTTGCGTAATGCAATAGATGACTTAGGTTTTGAAAAACCAACACCTATTCAGTCCCAATCCTTTTCAGTAATTCAATCTGGAAAAGATATGGTAGGGATTGCACAAACTGGTACGGGTAAAACCTTTGCTTATATGTTGCCTATCTTACAGGGACTTAAATTTTCTAAAGATTTACATCCTAGAGTATTAATAATGGTGCCTACCAGAGAATTGGTAATACAGGTTGTTGATGAAATTGAAAAGTTCTCCAAGTATATGTCTGTTCGTGTATTAGGAGTATATGGAGGCGTAAATATGAATCGCCAAAAAGAAGCAGTTGCATTTGGTACCGATATCATTGTTGCTACACCTGGACGTTTATACGATTTAGTGTTAAGCAGAGCATTGCAATTAAAATCGATTAATAAATTAGTAATCGATGAAGTAGATGTAATGCTGGATTTGGGTTTCCGTTTTCAATTGAATAATATTTTTGAATTGCTTCCCAATCGTCGTCAAAACATTATGTTTTCGGCTACAATGACCGATGATGTATATACTTTAATCCATGACTATTTTCAAGCTCCTGAGACCATTTCAGTTGCAGTAAGTGGAACTCCATTAGATAATATAAAGCAGTATAGTTATGCAGTCCCTAATTTTTATACCAAGAAAAATTTATTAGAGAATTTACTTCAGGATACTGAAACATATAGAAAAGTATTGGTTTTTGTTTCCAATAAGAAAAGTGCAGATTTATTATTTTCAGAGTTAGAAGATGCTTTTACTTCAGAATTGGCTGTTATTCATTCCAACAAAACTCAAAATTTTAGAATTCGATCTATTGAAAATTTTAATGCTGAAGAAACAAGAATCTTAATCACTACCGATATTATGGCGCGTGGTTTAGATTTGGATACCATATCGCATGTAATCAATTTTGATACCCCACCATATCCAGAAAACTATATGCACCGTATAGGTAGATCGGGTAGGGCAGAACAAGAAGGAACTTCATTGTTATTATATACCGAAAAGGAAGAGCCTTTAAAAGAAGCTATTGAATCTTTGATGGACTATAAGATTCCCTTATTAGAAATGCCAGATGCTGTTGAAATAACGAATCAATTAACCTACGATGAGAAACCTAAAATTCGGGAACGAAATAACCCTTTAAAAGTAGAAGAATTTGGAAAAGGTTTTCACGAAAAAAAGGATAAAAATAAAAAAGAAAATCAAGGAGGTTCTTATAAACGAACCATCAAAAAGAAATATAAAAAGCCCAAAACTAAAGGAGATAAATTTTTCAGGGGTGGTAATAAAAAGAAATAGTATTCATTATAATTAATTATAGCATTGAAAACATCAGATTTAGCATTACAAGAGAAAAAAACCGATAAGGAATTATATGAATACCAAAAGGGAGCGATAAGTAAAATTTTCGAAAGATTTGAAAATGCACCCGAGGATCATCATTTACTTTATCAGTTACCAACTGGAGGAGGGAAGACCGTAATATTTTCTGAAATGGTTCGTCAATACCTAAAACATCATAAAAAGAAAGTTTTAGTAATGACGCACCGTCTGGAATTATGTCGTCAAACTTCCGATATGCTAGATAGTTTTGGTGTGGTAAATAAAGTGGTAAATAGTACTGCGAATCTAGATGACCAAGCAAAATACAGTTGTTTCGTTGCAATGGTGGAGACTTTAAACAATCGTTTAAATGAAAACAAACTTGATATTTCAGATATTGGCTTAGTCATTATTGATGAGGCGCATTACAATTCCTTTCTAAAATTGTTTAAGTTCTTTGATAAATCCTTTATTCTTGGTGTTACTGCAACCCCATTAAGTTCTAATAAGGAGTTGCCAATGAAGGATAGTTACGATGAGTTAATTACTGGGGAAACCATAGAGTCTTTAATTAGAAATGAGTTTTTGGCAAGAGCTGAAATCTTTCAATATAATATGGGATTAACTACCTTAGAAGTGGGGTCTAATGGGGATTATACGGTAAAATCTTCAGAAGATTTATATACCAGTAATGCCATGATGGGCAACTTATTAGAAGCCTATCAAAAGAATTCTTTGGGTAAAAAAACATTGATATTTAATAATGGTATCAATACTTCGGTGCAAGTATATTATTTGTTTCGTCAAGCCGGACTCCCTATAAAGCATTTAGACAATACAGCGACTAAAAAACAACGAGCTGAAATTATTCAATGGTTTAAAGAGACTCCAGATGCTATTTTAACTTCGGTAAGTATTTTAACCACTGGGTTTGATGAACCTACCATCGACACTATTATTTTAAATAGAGCTACAAAATCGTTGACCCTATATTATCAAATGATAGGACGAGGTTCTCGAATTTTAAATGACAAATCTACTTTTAATGTTATTGATTTAGGAAACAATACCCATCGTTTTGGACCTTGGGGTGCTGATCTAGATTGGCAAACAATTTTTAAGTCTCCAGATTATTTCGTAGATAAAATTTTAGATGATGAGGATATAGAAGGTAATTTTAGGTTTGAATTGGAACCTGAAATCCGTGAAGAATTCTCTAATTCTGAGGAAGTCTATTTTGATGTAAAGGATGTTTATCAAAAAGGTGTCGCTAAAGGGGAATCTTCTAAGAAGGTGTTGGAAAGGTCCATAGCTCAACATGCATTTATCTGTATAGAAAATAGTGAAGATGTATATGATGCTTTAAGCTTAGCCAAGAAATTAGGAGATGATATCGACCATAGAATTGCTCGGTATACCAAATGTATTAGTCGAAGTACACATAACTTTATTTTTTGGTTAAGAGATGATTATCGTTTAAAACTTCGAAATTATCTTCGAGAAAACTTTGATCGTATCTATGAAGAAATTCATGGCTTTCCTCCTAAGGAAGAAGAGTAGAAACGTAGTAAATTTATTTTTTGTTTCCTAAAAAAGGCGATTACTTATTAAAGTAATTCATAAAACGAAACGCTTTAAATTATAATTAAAAGATTAAATTTGAAGGATGCAAGATATTCCAATTCAATTAAATCTTATAGCCTTAACTATCCTATTAGGCATTTTCCTTGGATTTTTTATTTCCTTTTTTATCATTAAGAAAGCAATAGGAATAAGTATTTCCAATTTATTTATGGGGGTTTTTATTTTGGTATTGTCACTTACTATGCTTGAAGGCTGGCTGAATTATACAGGGTATATTTTTAAAGTGTTATGGGTAACAAACTTTGCAGAACCCTTCAACTTTATTATTGCTCCACTTATTTATTTGTTTGTAGCTTCTCAATTTAAAAATTTTAAGAAAGAGAAACAATGGCTTCATTTTCTTCCATTTTTGTTTTGGTTGGTTTACTGTTTTTTCTTTTTTATACAGTCTGATGTGTTTAAATATAATTCCAATATAGATGTGATGCAATTGAATGTTCCTTTTCTAAATAATGCTCAAAATATTTCAGACGACCCGTTGCATATTAGAACCTATATAAATTTTATGACAGGAGTATCTTTTGTAATATATAATGTTTTTACAGTACGATTGCTTTTAATTAAGTCAAGGTCTTTAGGGCAATCAATTTTTAATACTACTAATAAAACATTAATCTCGCTACGTAATTCATTAGCTCATTTTATAATAATTATTGTAATATTTATCAATGTAAAACTAATATTCAAAAATGATATGGGGGATTACTTTATCTTTTTATACTTATCCCTTATGTTCTTAATGACCGCTATTCAAATTATGAATAGATCCAATTATTACAATGAAGTGTCTTCTTTTTTAGAAGTTCCTACTTTAAAATATAAGAAGTCCTCTTTGAATGTTACTACAAAAGAGATGATTTTGAAAAGTATAGAGGAACAAATGAAAACTGAAAAGTATTATAATAGCAGTACAGCTTCCTTATCTGGATTAGCAAAGAAGATAAATCAAAGTTCACATCATGTTTCTCAAGTAATCAATGAGCAACTAAATCAATCCTTTTTTGAAATGTTGGCATCCTACAGAGTAGAAGAAGCAAAAGCTATTTTAAAAACAGAATTGGGTAAAAAATTAACCATTGAAGAGATCGCTGAACAAGTTGGATATAACTCAAAATCGGCTTTTAATACGGCTTTTAAGAAAATAACTTCTAAGACTCCTTCCCAATTCAGAGACTCCTAATATCATGATAATCAGTCAGTATTTGTGCTTCCTTATAAACTCGAACAGCTAGCTTATAGGCTGATTCGTTAATACCCCAGTGTTGGTTATAGATTTGTTTCATAATTAAAAAGCAATTATTATGAACACACAAATCAAATCAATTAACGAACGCAAACATTATATAGATTGGCTTAGAGTTTTAGCTTTTGG
>MAAC01011213.1_pt1 | contig 57210 bp, 46 predicted proteins | sample 1115981 | NCBI WGS metagenome assembly MAAC01 (sample SAMN04961126, study PRJNA320927) | seawater metagenome | isolation source: sample BD02T64 sea water enriched with oil for 64 days | place: USA:Gulf of Mexico | collected 2013-07-27 | reverse complement strand
CAAAAAAAGCCGCTACTTGCGTAACGGCTTCTCTGGGCTCCCCCTCAAGGACTCGAACCTTGGACCCTCTGATTAACAGTCAGATGCTCTAACCAACTGAGCTAAGGAGGAATGCTCTGTTCTCTAGAAATAAGGTGTTCCTTACTGCTCTAAAGCGATGCAAATCTAAGAAAAAAAGCTTTTTCAAAACAAGTAAAATCAGAAAAAAAACTGAATAATTTTTTACTGAAACCCTATCTCTCTGAAAATGACCAAGTATGAGGTGATTAATGTAACAATGATTTAATTGTTAAATGAGAAAAGAGTCAAAGATTCCTATCTTGCGGGGACTCCGAGTATATTTTAAATTGGAAAAAAGATAATCATGGCTTCACAGCTTCAGCGAATCAAAGAATTAATTACGGCTTATGAAGAATTTCTGGAGGGGCAGCCAGAAGAGGATTCTATTGCTGCATTTTTGAATCAGTCTGGTGGGAAGGAGGTAGATGTCAATATGGGCTCTCTAGGGAGAGATAACGCCATGGACTACCTACGGAGTCAGAATAGGCAGTCTTTGCGTGTAAAGAGAGCGTTAAAGCCCCTTGTGCAGGTTTCTCCCTTCAGTAGTCTAGATGATTATTATTTATTGCTGGAAATCCAAGAAAATCCAAGTATGCTAAAAAAGGAGCTGATAGGATTAGTAGGCTTAGAATACTCCACAGGAGTGGAAGTCATCTTACGGCTTAAGAAGCGATCTATAGTAAAAGAGTCACTTGCGCCTGGAGATAAGCGGGCAAGAATTGTGCAGTTAACCGCTAAAGGATCTTCAGCGGTACTTGCATTTACGGCAGAGTTTGAAAAAATTGCTTCAGATCTTATTTCTTCTTTGAGATAATATATTCGGCAAATTCTAAATCTTCAGGGCTGGTAATTTTAAAGTTCAATTCATTCCCTTTAAATAGCTCTATTTTTTCACCCATCTTTTCTACCACGGAGGCATCGTCTGTAAAGCTTTCCGAAAAATCTTGTTTGTAGGCGTTCAATAAGGTATTTGCATCAAAAACTTGTGGAGTCTGAACATGAAGGATTGTGTTCCTGTCTACCGATTTGGAATAGCTTTCTGCGGGCTCAAATACACGAATTGAATCTTTAGATGGAATAACAGGTATCGCAGCGTGTCCACCATTTATACAATCGAAACCTCTTCGAATAAGATCGCTGGAGATAAAAGGACGCACACCGTCATGAACTGCAATTTTTTCACATTTTGGAGAAACAGCCTTCAAAGCATTTTTAACAGAATAAAAACGTTCTGTACCCCCTTTTACTACTTGAACCTTATTGGCATAAGGCCAAGAGGTTGTAAGTTCTTTCCAGTAGTCCATCTGGTCTTCTGGAAGGGCTAGGATAACTTGCATTTCTGGGTCAAAGTGGATGAAGTTTTCCAAAGTTCTCAATAGAATGGCTTTTCCACCTATTTCGAGAAATTGTTTAGGAATGCTGGCTCCCATTCTTTGACCGCTTCCTCCTGCTACTACTATTACGGTTTTTTTGTTCATATTCCTTTTGTATTAGATTTACTCAAATATTCTAGGTTTGACTGAATAATTTAATGAGGGTTTGGTAAAGATTTCGATTCTTTTTTTATTAATTCCATAATTTGATCGATGTTCATTCCAGATTCATTCTGGTTGTATAGAACATCAATTCTTAAGGCTTTCAATCCTGAAATTCCTTGAAGGTCCTCCAGGTCTAAATCCTCCAGGTTTTTACCCAAATAATTCATCGATTGCAAAAATTCAATATATCTTTTGTATTCCGTGGCATCCTTGTCTTGAGAGTATACAATGACTAATTTTCCTGGTTGGGTAATCCTTTCTTTAGTATCTTTTATAAAAGCCTTGTCAATTCGTTTTTTTAAGATTTCATACCGGATATTATAAGCACCATCTACATCAAATTGCTTTTCATCCATTCTGAATTTTATGGCTAAATCGTTGCTATGTACTAAAATCAAAGAAGCGATCTCCAAAGGATAGTGCATCTCACTTTTTAAGTTGTGTGCGATGTTTTCCAACTGACACATTAACTGAAGTTGCCACAACCTTAGATTGTACAAATAGAGCGGTTTGAATTCCCTATTTTTCACCAATGATTGACCGATATACATATTGAATTCAATTCCGTCCGTTTTGAAGCGTTCGAAATAATGTGGAAACATATCTTGAGCTAACTCCTGCTCTTTATCAATATGTTGAGCCATTCTTTCGTTGAGAAGGGTCACACTATCTTCATAGTCCTTCCGCTTTTTATAGACAACTTCTAGATTTTCATCTATCTGAGCCATATAGTTGTTCACCGCCTCTTCTAAGGATGGGCTAATGGCCTTTATGTGTTGAAAAACAGGGTATACATCACGTTTGAAGAATTCAGTAATGCCAATTTCGTCACCGGTTTTTAAGCCTTTTTTTATAGTTTGGTAGTATTGGTCAATTCTAAAATTGAGCTCACTATAAATAGGTAAGTTCTCAATTTTAAGGGCTTTAGACATTACCATTTTTGCCTCGGATAGCTGATGACTGAGATCCGACTGAATGGAATTGTTCCTTGCCATTGAGGAACCCTTAATATCGCATTGCCCATATAGTGGATAGACCTTTTTGAAAACGATATCTTCTAGTTGGTTTATTTTCCCTTTTTCCATTAATTGGCCAGAATAGCGTTCTACAGCGTCATAGAAACGCCACTTTACACTAGGGTGAATTGCCGTGTAATTTTCCTGGATAATGGATTCCAGATTTGTCGCATATTCTTTGAATACTCTTTGAATGGAGACCGTGAAAACAGGGATAACATCCTTAAGTTTATTTGCGTTTAGAGAATTCAGGTCGAACTTATTGGTGGAAACCAATTCTAATATGCCAATGAAATCATCATTAATAGGTATTGGGACAAGGATAAAACTTTCTATCTTATTACTTTTTAAGCTTTTGTATAAGTTGTTGAAGTTGGTATGCTCTCCATAGCGTTCTATATCAGAAACTGCTAAAAAATTATGTTGGTCTACTACTTTTTGATTGATGCCCTCACAGACCATATTATTACAGTCTAGGTATTCATCACAGGAAAGAATAAAGCTTGTTCCCGCTTTGTATTTTGGAATCTCAAATTTTTTCTCATTCAAATTGAATTTAGAAAAACCGAGTTTTAAATTTGGCAAACCAAAAAGCTTAACTAGGTTTTTTTCCAACTTTAATTGAGCATCTCCACCTATAGACAATAGATCCTCTTTTATGGACGATAAGATTTCGTCGGAAGTAACGTCAAATAGGTTTAGAATACCAAAACCTTTAAAAATATAACTATTGGGAGGAAATTTTTCTTTCCACAACTCCAATTTATCCGGTTGGTCGAAGTTGTCTATTAAAATTTTAATATCGTCTTCTGAGATGTCTGGAGCCAGATCTGTTTTAATTATTTCAGAAAAATCACTGTTAAACATCACTCTATAATGATTCATCCCGCCTGTTTTTTGATTTGGAATATCAAAGAAGAACGGTCGTTTAAAGTCAATTTTTATATCGTAATAGAAGGCTAGAATAAACGTACAAGCCATTACATAGAAACTGGAATCGTCAATGTTTCTGATTTGAAAATCATAATCGGTACCGGCATTTTCAAGAATGCGTTCAAACCGTCTAGAAAATTTAAACGTGGTGAAGTTGAAAGGGACACTGACCGCTTTGATTTCATTTTCTTGAAGTGCTTCAGGAAATATAAAGTCCATCAGATAGTCGATTTCCTTATTGTAGTCGTCTAGTTTTGAAAAATCAGAAAACCCCTCTCTTAATATCGAATGTTGAGCATATTTTTCCAACAATTCAATGGAAGAGCTTTGCAGTGGACTATTCGAGTTTTTAGCTTGCTTTTCAATCTGTTTAAAAACACCATCGAAACTTATTTGCAATTCAAATGGCAGCTCACTATTGGTATTACTAGAAGGGATTATTTTCATGGTTCATTGGTTATCTGATCGCTTACAATAGAAGCTAAAAGCACTACAGCCCTATTAAGATACAAAAATTTAAATAGGCATTTTTCAATTGGGCAAACAAATTTAACCAAAAAAATGTCTGATTGTTTATTTATGTTCCATGCCTATATTAAAAATGGTGAATTATTAACGAAATATCTTAAATGGGGTACAAGACCATAGAATCTATTATATTTGGCTATCCTTTTAATTCATGATAGAGCATGCCTGAGAATTTTTATTCCATTATTATCCCCTGTTACAATGAGTCTGAGCGACTAGCTCAGGAGGTGTTTTATAATTTTGTTGAGAAGCACCCTGAGGTGGATATTTTCTTTGCGAATGATGGGAGTTCAGATGACACTAAATTAGTTCTTGAAAGGCTATGTTCGCAGCATTCACAGCTGTTTTTATTAGACTATCCAGAGAATCAAGGAAAGGGAGAAGTCATTCGGCAATCAGCAAAGCATATTGTTGAGAAAGAGCGTAAAGAATATCAATGGATTGGATTTTTGGATGCAGATTTAGCTACTCCACTAGAGGAAATGATGCGTTTGCTAGATTCTCAATCAATGGAAATCCAGCTTTTGATGGGGACAAGATTTGCTAGGATGGGGTCGGAAATCCAGCGTAAATGGTATAGACATTACCCTGGCAGAATCATCGCTACCATTATCAGTCTATTGTTAGGATTGGCAGTCTACGATACCCAATGTGGTGCTAAATGGATTAGAAGAGGTTTTATAGAATCAGATTTTGAAGAGCCTTTTATAACCCCTTGGCTATTTGATGTTGAAATGATCAAACGCTTGGTTAAGAAAAATGGTGTAGTAAGTGCAAAAAAGCAAATTTTGGAGATACCACTAAATACATGGGTGGAAATGGGAGGATCCAAAATTACGTTACTTGATTTTCTGAAGACACCAATAGAGTTGGTGAAAATATATTTTCACTACCGTTAGTTTATTTGGCTTTTGTGAATATCCTTTTGGCAGCTAGATTGCTGTAAAGCGTAACGAATAAAACTACAGAAATAGAACTCAAAGGCATCAATATTGCCGAAATCAGAGGGGATAATTTTCCTGCAACAGCAAAGCTAAGCCCTACAATATTATAGGCAAATGAGAAGGCAAAGCTCCAATAGATAATGGTTTTTGTCTTTCTGGAATACAATAGGAACTTGTCCAATAAACTAAGCTGGTCAGCTTGAAGAATCACATCGCAGGCAGGAGAGAAGCTATTGATGTTTTCGCTAATACTAAGTCCAACTTCACTTTGTTGTAGTGCTCCAGCATCATTTAATCCATCTCCTATCATCAAGACCTTATTATGATTGGATTGAATTTGTTGAACAAAATCCAATTTATCATGTGGGCTGGCATTAAAAACCATTGGGGTTTGTTGCCCGAAGATTTCCTGTAATCTTGTTTTTTCACCTGAGTTATCACCAGAAAGTAGGGATAGTTTATACTCTTTTTGAAGTAAATTTATCAAACCCTTCACCCCAGATCGATATTGATTCTTGATCAAGAAGTATCCCTTGATTTCATCATTAACAGACCAATATAACCTTGTTTGTTTGTCGGTATCCATGGGTAAGCCAACAAATGGAGCTATTCCAATTTTATAGAGCTTATTATTGATGAGGGCAGAAGCACCTAGGTTGGTTTCTTCCTTAAACCCACTCAGTTCACATTTTTCTGTTGTAGGGAGTGCATCATATATCATCCTACTTATAGGATGGTTAGATTGTTGACTCAGGCATTTTATACTGGTCAAATGATCAGCTGTTAGCTGAGCTTGGTTTAAGTCTACGTCAGAGCTATTTGAAATAGTTAGCGTACCCGTTTTGTCGAAGATAATGCTGTCTACCTCACTCATTCTTTCAAGACTCATAGCGTCTTTAATAAAGAAACCTTTGGAGGCTAGTATTCTTAAAGCGTTACCATGTGTAAACGGTGCAGCCAAAGCAAGTGCACATGGGCATGCAACAATCAGTACTGCTGCGAATACCTGAATGGCAATTTCTGGACGCGTAATTTGCCAGTAAGTGAAAGATAACAATGCAATGGTAGTGATCGTCAAGGTGAAATGTTTACTGATTCGATCTGTAAAGCTTTTTATTTGCTTTGAGCTATTTTTTTGGAAGCTGTCGTGGCTCCATAGCTTGGTCAAATAACTCTGGTCTGTTTTTCGAATCACTTCCAATTCCAAAGCGGCTCCTTTTTGTTTTCCACCAGCGAAAATTTTGTCACCTTCCCGGTAGTTAATCAATCTTGATTCACCTGTGACAAAGCTATTGTCGATAAGCCCATCACCACTGATTAGTACACTGTCAGCAGGTATTAATTCCTCATTTCTGATTAATATTCTATCTCCTTTTTTTAGCTCTTTCAGTGGGATATTTTCTTCACTATCACCATTTAGGCGAGTGATGGAGATAGGGAAATAGGATTTATAATCTCTCTCAAATGACAGGAAATTATAGGTTTTATCTTGGAACATTTTCCCTAGTAATAGGAAGAAAACGAGTGCCGTAAGGCTGTCAAAATAACCTGACTCTTCTAGGAAGAGTACATCTCTCCAGCTACTTAGGAATAGAACCATAAGGCCTAAGGCAATAGGTACGTCCATGTTGAAGTACCGATTCTTGATGCCTTTCCAGGCTGACTTGAAATAGTCGGAACCACTGTAAAGTAATACGGGTAGTGAGAATAGGCCGCCAACAAGTCCAAAGAATTCACGAAGGCCCTCGTGTTCCCAAGAATTTGTAAAGTAATCTGGGAAGGATATGAACATGGTGTTTCCCCAGAAGAATCCTGCAACGGCTAATTTGTATAGTTTATGTTTTGTTGATTTTTTGGTGCCTTCATCTTGGTCGTCTAAACTGATATAAGGTGCATAACCTAATTTTTCTAGAAGTAGCGCCAATTCATAAAGCGGTAATTCTCCATGTTTAAATTGGATGAGTGCCTTTTTCTTTGGGAAATTTACTCTAATCCAATCGATGTGTTCATTCAGTAGGTAGAGGTTTTCCAATAACCAGATGCAAGAACTGCAATGAATACTTGGAATATAGAACTCTATTTGGGTGTACAAATCGTCCTTAAATTGAATGAGATCTTCTTCAATGGAAGGGTTCTGTAAGAAGGTAAAGTTGTTCTTTTCAGAGAAATTGGTCTTTACGCCAGGACGTTCTTCCAAGTCGTAGAACCCACTAAGCGGGCTATTGTTTAGGATAGTGTATACGGATATACACCCATTACAACAGAAATTAAACCCTTCTTTCGGAATTATTTCTTCGCAGTCTGAACCACAGTGGTGACATTTCATTTTATGCAAGCTTTCGTTGTGCAAGGTCAGGATAATTTCTAGTATAAAAAATGATAAAGGTCAGACTTGAAGAAGGCTAAGTGACCTAAAATGAGTATTTTTGCTGGGAAGTAGTGTTATTCCTTGAATTATTTGTTTATAAAGCAGATTATATAAGCAAAATTTACGCTTATTTTGTAACTTGGAATTAGCTAAAATAACCAATTACCGTGAAGAAGAAATTTGAAATGCCTTCCTGTTCAAATTGTGATCACAGGAGTAAATCTATCTTTTCTCAGCTTAAACCTGAGGAAATAGAAAGCCTTGATGACTCTAAGGGATGTAATGTCTTTAAAAAAGGTCAGATTGTTTTTCAAGAAGGAAATAGACTGTCTGGTATTTTCTGTATTTTCAAAGGTAAATTGAAAATGTATAAGACAGGTCCTGAAGGAAAGGAACAAATTATTCGTTTCGCTAAAGAAGGGGATATCATTGGATATCGTGCTGCACTTAGTGATGAACCACTTTCGGTTTCTGCGGCAACATTGGAAGAAACTTCAGCTTGCTTTATTCCAAAAAGAGTTCTTTTTGAAGCGCTCGCTTCGAATCAAAAATTTTCATTTAAGATGATGGAGATGGCTTGTCATGAAATTGGTGAAGCCAACAAAATTATTACCAACCTAGCACAAAAATCTGTTCGTGAACGTCTAGCGGAAGTGTTATTGATACTTCAAACTACTTTTGGTGAAGATGAAGACGGTAACCTTGATGTTAAACTTACTCGTGAAGAAATTTCAAGTGTAGTTGGAACGGCAACGGAATCTGTCATTAGATTGCTGTCAGAGTTTAAAAAGGATCAGCTTATTGAGTTGAATGGAAAGAAAATCCACATTTTGGAGCACCGTAAGTTGGCTGAAATTGGAAATGTCTACGATTAATTTTTAAAACTACTTAAGTCATAAATTTTAAGCCCATTGTATTCTGCTTTTACTTTAGAGCAGTACACATTTAGATAGGGCCTCTCAGTAAGGAATCGATCGTTCAATACAACGAGATATTGTAATTCCTTGTTGTCAATTAACTGTTGGATTTTTTCGACAGAATCTCCATTTCCATATAAATCAGACCAGCCTTGTTGATTCAGTCTATAAAGCGCTGTGTTAGGGGTCGGATCCCCTGCAATTAAGAACTTATCCTCCTGAGCAATATCATGTGCCCTTAAAAAGGGTTGAATACCATCTAAAGCTGTGTAAAGGTGCATGTCGTTCTGCCAGCCGGTATAGCGTTTTTCTAATTGATCTTTCCCGTATTTTAAGTTAAATAAGACGAATATAGTAAGTGCAAATTTCCATTTTCGAGACTGAAAGATGCTATGATTCGTTTGTTTATAATAATCCAATATAGCAATCATTAGCAGTACTGGAATAATATATAGGTTAATGGTATAGTAGTCGTGATTCATCAGATTTAAGAAGAATAAATAACCAAAGGCTATAAATCCGATACTTAAACTTCCCAATAAATATATCCAAAATACAGCTTGTCTTTTCAAGTATCTCAAGAAAATAGCGACCAAAATAAGTAGGAATATATAGGTAGCGGGGTAGAAATAATCATCTCCCCAAAGATGAATAATATTGTACCATACTTTGGAGATCATTTCTTCACTGAGACTGTTGTATGGCCAGGTATGGGTTGAAAAATAGCTTGTACCATGATTGTCATTATAAGCAATAGCCCAATTATACCATAAGAAATTTAACAAAATGGTACTTAGATAGGCTATTGTTGCCTGTATGCTATGCTGAAAGTAGCGCCACCTTTTAAAAGGTAAAAGACCAAGAATTGCCAAGCCTAAAAGTGGAAAAAAGCTGATAAGTGCTGTGATTTTTAGTAGACCTGCTAAGGTGAAAAATAGAGCGCTAAACCATACACTACTGTTTTTCTTATAGATATCGTATTGGCCTATATGGTACCAGGCAATGCAGACAAAGGCTAACGCTGAGGTGTTTGGAAGGTAGTTGTTTGAATAATATACAATTACCGGACTAGCAGCCAGTATTGTGGGGATGAATAAGGCCCAGAATAGACTTTTGAAGCGTTGATATACTGCTTTATAAAGGTAGAATAGACCTAGAAAGAAAAGTAGGGTGTTGAGAAGTCTTATGATAGAAGAATGGACACCAAACTGTTGATACAATCCTGCAGAGATATAATATAGAATAGGGAATTCTCCAACACCATATCCTTGGCTGTTTTCATCAGCACTTTGGAAATGGATTTCTGGTTGAAAGAAATCCATTCCATGCTGATAATAGTTTAATGCTATTGAAGCACCATCAGATTGTCTCCAATGATGAATAGATTGTGGTTCCTTTACGATATAATCTTGAAAGTCAAAAAAAGCAAAAAATAGGACCAGGACATATAGAATAAATCCCGGAAGGTACGACTTTCGATTTCGCATGATTAGGCAATTTCTTGATTCACTTCAGAATCTGTATTAGTAGATTTTTTCGGTAGAGGTTGAAACGCCAAGGATAATGATTTGTTGTAAAGGATAAGGATAAATACACCTATGCTAATAGCAGAATCAGCTAAATTGAATACCGGTCTGAAGTGACTAAAATAGTCTCCGCCATAAAAGGGCAACCAGGTAGGATAATACCCTTCAATTAAATTTAGATGAATCATGTCTACTACCTTTCCATATAGAATTGGAGCATAGCCGCCATCTTCAGGCATGAAAGTACTTATCTGACCCATGCTATGCTCAAATATATAACCATAAAAGGCACTATCAACCATATTTCCAATAGCGCCTGCCAGAATTAGGGAAAAGGCAATATGGATAACAGGTTTTACCTTCTTTTTCACCATTCCATTGATGAAATAGAAGAGGTAGCCAATGGCAATTATTCTAAAAAGGCTTAGGAATAGTTTACCGAAAATCTCGATCCCAAACGCCATTCCGTTATTTTCAACGAAATGGATAGTGAGCCAAGGAAGTACTTCTATTTCATCAAGCAGCATCATATTGGTTTTAACCCAAACTTTGGTTACTTGATCAAGTAGAAGTACTATGAATATAATCCAAAAAGTCTTTTTCAAACTATCTTTTGCTTTGCATTTGTTTAGCTTCGATACTCATAGTAGCATGAGGAACCAGCTTTAAACGCTCTTTTTGAATAAGTTTACCAGTGATACGACAGATACCGTAGGTTCTGTTTTCGATTCGAATCAATGCATTTTTTAGGTCGCGAATAAATTTTTCTTGACGCGTAATAAGCATGGTGTTCGATTCTTTAGAAAGGGTTTCAGATCCTTCTTCAAACGCCTTAAAGGCAGAATAAGTATCATCCGTTCCGTTATCAGCTCCAATATTATTTCGTAAAACTTCAATGTCTTTTTCAGCAGACTCTATTTTTTCTGAAATAAGAGTCTTGAAACTTTCTAATTCTTCGTCTGAATATCTTGATGCAATTTTGTCCATAATTCAATTCTTTTTAATTAATGGCAATATAGGTTTTCACTTCATCAAATTCAACAAGTGTCCCTCTTTCAGGGATATCATCTGTTAAAACGATATCCGTTGCCAATGTTTCGCTTTTTATATATTCCCCTCTTAATTCAAGGGCTCTTATAATATGATCATCTTTAACAATCTTTAGAGCAATTGTGTCTGTCAGATCTAGTCCAGATTCTTTTCTCAAGTTTTGAATTCTGTTGACTAATTCTCTAGCGATTCCTTCATCTATTAGCTCTTCCGATAATTGAATATCTAAGGCTACAGTTAAATCATCTTGACTAGCAACCAACCATCCGGGGATATCTTTTGAATTGATTTCGAAATCTTCTCTATCTAAAAGTAAGTTTTCATCATCAATTACCATTTCATATTTACCCTCTGTTTCAATTTGAGAGATGGTTTCTTGATCGAATTGCGCCACTACAGAAGCAATGCTCTTCATAAATTTACCATATTTAGGGCCTAAAGTCCTAAAGTTTGGCTTAATATTTTTTACTAAGATACCTGAAGTGTCCTCTAAGTATTCTAGTTCCTTGACGTTTACCTCCGATAAAATTAATTCTCTAAGGTCGTCTAAATGTAATTTGATTTGTTCGTTAAGAACAGGAACCATAATACGTTGAAGAGGTTGTCTTACCTTAATTTTCTCCTTTTTTCTTAAAGATAAGACTAACGAGCTCAATTTTTGTGCCAGTTGCATCTTAGCCTCTAAATCATTGTCAATCTTAGTCTTATCTGCTTCTGGGAATAGGCTTAAATGGACAGATTCCGCTTGATCTTTACCCGTGATTGCGTTCAAATCATTGAAAAGTCTATCGGTAAAGAACGGCGCGATAGGAGATGATAACTGAGCTACTGTCAATAAACAGTTGTATAAGGTTTGGTACGCAGAGATCTTATCTTGCGCATACTCACCTTTCCAGAAACGTCTTCTACACAGTCTTACATACCAGTTGCTCATCTTATCGTTTACAAAGGACTGTATAAGTCTACCGGCTTTGGTAGGTTCATAGGAGTCGTATGCTTCTTCAACTAGAAGAATAAGCGTATTAAGTTCAGATAAGATCCATCGATCTATTTCTGGTCTATCTTTCCAGGCTACATCATCTTCAGCATAGGTGAAACCATCAAGGTTAGCATATAATGAGAAGAATGAATAGGTATTGTAAAGTGTTCCAAAGAATCTTCTTTGCACTTCCGTGATACCGTCTAGGTCAAATTTTAAGTTATCCCATGGTTGTGCATTGGTCACCATATACCAACGTGTAGCATCTGGTCCGTAGGTGTCCAATGTGGTGAAAGGATCAATCGTATTCCCTTTACTTTTGGACATTTTCTGACCTGACTTGTCCAGTACCAATCCGTTTGAAATAACATTTTTATACGCTACAGAATCGAAACACATGGTTCCAATAGCATGTAAAGTATAGAACCAACCTCTAGTTTGGTCAACACCCTCAGCAATAAAATCTGCAGGGAATGCCTTGTTGTTGTCTATTGCTTCTTTGTTTTCAAATGGGTAGTGCTGCTGCGCATACGGCATAGAACCAGAGTCAAACCAAACATCAATAAGGTCAGATTCTCTTGTCATTGGAGCTCCAGATGCCGAAACCAATGTGATGTCGTCAACAAAATGTTTATGTAAATCAAAAGAATCGTAATTCTCCTTAGTCATATTTCCAACTTCGAAATCAGCCAAAGGATTCGTTTCCATCAATCCAGCTGTAACAGCCTTGTCGCATTCTGCTTTTAGTTGTTCAACAGAACTGATACACAATTCTTCCTCTCCATCTTCAGTCCTCCAAATTGGAATTGGTATACCCCAGAATCTTGAACGAGAAAGGTTCCAGTCTGAAGCGTCTTTTAGCCAGTTACCAAATCTACCTTCTCCAGTACTTTTTGGTTTCCAGTTAATCGTATCATTCAATTCAGCCATTCGTTCACGTACACGTGTAGCACGGATGAACCAAGAATCCAATGGGTAATAAATTACGGGCTTATGTGTTCTCCAACAATGTGGATAGTTGTGTTCGTATTTTTCAACCTTGAATGCTTGACTCAATCCTTTTAGATGAATTGCGATCTCAACATCCAAAGATCTTTCAGGCGCTTGTCCAGCGTCGTAATATTCGTTTTTGACATATAGGCCACCCCATTCACCCATCTGAGGGATATAACGCCCTTGTAGGTCAACGATAGGGCTTTCTTTGTCGTCCCCCATATCTACCATCATACCTGGAACGTCATACTTAGCTGCAACACGTGCATCATCTGCTCCAAAAGTAGGCGCGATATGAACAATTCCTGTACCGTCTTCCGTAGTTACGAAATGGTCTGCTATGATTTTAAAAGCGTGCTCTACACCATCGGCTGGTTGAACCAATGGGATAAGTTGCTCGTAAGATTGCCCTACAAGTTCTTCTCCTTTATAGCTATTCGCTACGAAATATGGAATTTTCTTGTCTCCGAAGTTATATCCAGCTAAATCATCTTGTGATTCTACCGCTTGATATTTTCCATTAAATTGGCTAGTAAGTAATGGCTTTGCCAAGATTACGTTCATAGCCTTCCCCGTGTACTGGTTAAAAGATTTTACCACTACATAGTCTATCTTAGCATTTACACAAAGCGCAGTATTTGCTGCCAGTGTCCATGGGGTAGTAGTCCAAGCCATGAAGAATACTTCATCCTCATTAAAGAAAGCTGGATTACTAGCTCTAAATTGGGCAACTAGGGTAGTATCCTTTACAGGCTTATAACTTCCTTCTTGACCTAATTCATGTGAGCTCAATCCTGTTCCTGCAGCTGGAGAATACGGTTGGATGGTATATCCTTTGTACATCAAATCCTTATTGTAGATCTGAGAAAGTAACCACCATACAGATTCAATGTATTTGTTTTCATAGGTAACATAAGGATCACTCATGTCTACCCAGTAACCCATTTGTTCCGTCAAGCTATTCCACTTATCTGTGAAACGCAAAACAGAAGCTTTACAGGCGTCGTTATATTCAGTAACGCTTATCGTTTTACCGATATCTTCCTTTTTAATACCAAGATTTTTTTCAACCCCTAACTCAATTGGAAGTCCGTGTGTATCCCATCCTGCCTTACGGTTTACTCTATATCCTTTCAATGTTTTATAACGGCAAAAAATATCTTTGATACTTCTCCCCATTACATGGTGGATACCAGGCATTCCATTTGCTGAAGGTGGTCCTTCAAAAAACACGAATGGTTTATTTTCATCACGACTCTCAAGACTCTTTTTAAAGATGTCTTTTTCTTCCCAGGTCTTAAGGACTTCTTGCGTTAGATTAGGCAAATTCAGTCCTTTATATTCTTGATATTTTTTCTTCATTGTTGAGCTTGTCTTACAAGAGTTGCGAAAATAATAAATTATTGCTGAAAACGCGACAATATCTTCGTCAATCCCTTTGTTTCTAGATGGCTATTGTGAAAATTAGACAATTATAGGCGTAAACGTCCTGAATTGAATTTTTTAACGAAATGGAATCCTAAAATTTTAAAGCCTAAATTATAGTAGAACTTATGCGATTTTGTATTCCCTGTATAGGTATTTAGCTCCAAACATTGATAGTCGTTTTCGATAGCATAGGCCTCCAAAAAATCAAAGAGTTTTTTGCCAATTCCCTGGCCTTGTAAATCCGATTCGATATAGATATGATCGGGCTCTATAGATTTTCCACTATAGTGTCTGGTCATGTGCCAAAGACCACAAATCCCGATAAGGTTTTCCTCCATGAAAACACCAATACATCTGTAGTCAGCATGATCTGCCATACCCATAATTCGTTCTTTTAGAATTTCTGTTGAGGTATAGTCATTTACCTTTCTAAGTAATGGGAAAATGCTTGGTATCTCTTCCCTTTCTAAAAATCTAAAATGTACTTGCATAGCGTGCTGCCTTTAAACAAAAAAAGCTACCCGAGGGTAGCTTTTAAAAATTAAACAAATCTTATCAGATAGTAATTTTTCTTTCCCTTTTGTACGATCAGGTATTTATCCTTAATCAAAATTTCCTTTTGAATAATGAACTCATCCTGTACCTTAATTTTGTTAATGCTAATGGCATTTCCTTTCAATGATCTCCTAGCGTCTCCGTTTGAAGATGCAATATCTGTTTTGTCGGCCAGAAGGTCCACAATAGGAATAGATCCATTCAAAGCATCCATTGTCAATTCATACTGAGGTACTCCCTCAAATACAGCCAACAAAGTATCTTCATCTATATTGACAAGTTGGTCTGCGGTATTTTTACCAAAAAGAATGGCAGAAGCTTCAATAGCTTTGTCATATGCCTCTCTAGAGTGTACTCTCACTGTGATATCTTCAGCCAAAGTTTTTTGAAGCGTACGCAAATGTGGAGCTTCATCATGCTCTTTTTCTAATGCTTCAATCTCCTCTTGACTCATTAATGTAAAGATACGTATGAATCGTTTGGCATCTGCATCATCGGTATTGATCCAGTATTGGTAGAATTTATATGGGCTGGTTCTTTTTGGATCCAACCATACATTTCCTCCTTCAGATTTCCCGAATTTAGAACCGTCCGCTTTTGTTAAAAGGGGAGTAGTGATAGCCCATCCTTCTCCACCACCCATTCTTCGGATTAATTCGGTACCTGAAGTAATATTACCCCATTGGTCTGAACCTCCCAATTGGATGATGCAATTTTTCTCTTTATATAGATGATAGAAATCGTAACCTTGAATTAATTGATACGAGAATTCAGTAAATGAGATCCCTGTTTCAATTCTTTTCTTAACAGATTCCTTAGACATCATATAGTTTACAGTCAGGTGTTTCCCCGCCTCACGTAAAAAGTCTAATATATTGATGTTTTTAAACCAATCGTAATTGTTTACCAATTCAGCTGAATTGTCACCACAATCGAAGTTTAAAAACTTTTCTAGTTGTACCTTTTGTCCTGCTAGATTCTTTAGCAGTACATCTTCGGACAATAGATTTCTTTCAGCGGATTTTCCACTCGGATCACCAATCATTCCAGTTGCACCACCCAAAAGAGCGATCGGCTTATGCCCACAACGTTGGAAATGTACTAGCAACATAATAGGTACTAGGTTCCCGATATGTAAAGAATCTGCTGTAGGATCGAAACCGATATAGCCAGAAGAAACACCCTTCATAAGTTCTTCTTCAGCACCGGGCATGATATCATGTATCAGGCCTCTCCATTCCAGTTCTTTAACGAAATTCTTCATGTTAAATCCTCTATTTTTGATTTTGACTTACAAATGTAACAGATTTGATTCATTTGAGATTGAAATAGCTTTAGAAAATTACAAATTACTACTTCAGCTTTTAACTTTCGTCATTCGCTTTTATCTCTAAAGTATTTTTCGCAAATTACTCCCAAATTAATCGGCATGAATATTCTGGTAACAGGAGGAACAGGATTGGTAGGTGGTCATTTATTGTACAACCTAACCAAATCGGGGGAAAAGGTAAGAGCTATAAGGCGTGATTCAAGTGATCTGTCTGCCGTTCGGTGTCTTTTTGAGAGTCTTGGTGCTCCTAGGAGTCAGTGGGAATGTATAGAATGGTTTGAAGCAGATATTCTGGATTTACCGATTCTAGAGGATGCTATGATTGGAATAGATTACGTTTACCATGCAGCTGCCATGGTTTCCTTCTTGCCGAAGGATAAACATGTCATGTATGCCATAAATGTTCAGGGTACAGAAAATCTTGTGAATCTATGTTTGTCTCATAAGGTGAAGAAATTGGTGCATGTAAGTTCCATTGCTTCTCTGGGGAGAACCGATAAAGAAGAGACGATATCCGAAACTAACTATTGGAAAGATAGCAAGCACAATTCCAATTATGCAATCAGTAAATACAATGCAGAGTTAGAGGTTTGGAGAGGGATTGAAGAAGGTCTTGATGCTGCTATTGTAAATCCAGGTGTGATCTTAGGACCCTGTTTTTGGGAGAAAGGCTCTTCAGCAATTTTCGATAAGGCTTGGGATGAATTTCCATTTTACACCAATGGGGAGAATGCATTTGTTGATGTAAGAGATGTGGCTACAGCCATGGAGATGTTGATGAAAAGCGATATAACGAGAGAGCGATATATCTTAGCAGCGGACAATTATAGCTTTAGAGAGGTTTTATGGTCCATGGCAGATAAGATGGGCAAGAAAAGAGCAGGGTATGAAGCAGGACCAAAATTGAGGCAATTGGCCTTTTACATAGATTGGTTGAAAGCTTTTCTGAAATTGGGAGCACAGACCCTTACAAAAGAAACGGCTAGAAGTGCTGGATCCAAATATCACTACTCCTCAGAAAAGGCGGCCAAGGAATTGGGTATCGTCTTCAAGTCCTTAGACGAGATGTTGGATTACAGTGTACCCAAATATATAGCCTTCAGAAATAAATAAATTAGTTGGGTTTCATTTCCTGAATGATCTTCTGTGCTTCTTGTTGATTGTATTCAACGCGCATTAAAAGGTTACGAGCTTGTTGATATTGTTCATCCAAGAGGTAACTCAAACCGAGGTACCATTGCGAGATGGCAGTGTATTTTGAATTGGTTGGAATATTTGACAATAACTCTATCGCTCTTTCGGTGTTACTCATTCCTAAATAAGCGATCCCCATATAAAATTGCAGGTCAATATTATTCTTGTGGAGGTTTTTTTCAGATTCGAATAGTCTGGTAGCAGATGCAAAGTCTCCATTTTCATAATAGTCCATGATCACCTTAATTTCTTTGTCTTTATGAGGCGTATTGGATCTTAAATTCAGGCTGTATAGATTTTCGTAGGCCTTAAAATTTTGGCTAAACAACGTTTTATGATCGACCTGTTTAGGGGTGAAGAAAAATATGCTGGCAAGGATAATTAAGACACTTGCGACCGCTGTCCACTTGGTATAGACGCTTTTCATCCAATTACTGGATTTGGATTCCATTGCTGCCTCCGCATTTTTCAATTGAGCTCTCAAACTCTCATCAGCAAGAACCTGAAAGGCTTCTGTACACAATTTATGTGCTAAGAAATCTTCTTTTAATTTAGGATTTATCTCCAATTCTTGTAAGAATTGTTCTTTTTCTGATTCATTTAAATCGCCATCAAAATAACGATTCAGCTGTAGGTCGAAATTATGCTCCATAATTTTTTAGGATGCTAATTAATGCTCTTTTTTACATGGTCTCTTAAGGATTTCATGCATCTATTTTTGGTTGCTTTGGCTGTGTCGGCATTTTTTAAGGATAATATTTGAGCGATACTATCCATTCTTTTACCTTCTATATAATACAGACTTAGCAATTGCTTGCACTTTCCCTTCATCTTGTCAATAATAGAGAGTACTAAGGCTATTTTTTCTTGGTGCTTAGCGTCATAAGGATCCTCCTCAATAGGAATGTCTGGTTGATGGTAATCTTTCCATTCAATCTCCCCTTTATGCTTACGCATCCAAGCTCTGCAAACATTCTTACCTATTGCAAATAGGTATGTTTTGATGCTTGCTTTTTCACTGTCGTACTCATTGGCTAAATGCTTTCTTCTGAAAATAAGGATGCTTTCTTGAAAAATATCCTTGGCATCTTCATCGGAAATGGCATACAGTTTTTTTATCCACAACAAAAATTCATCTCTATAGTCAGTATAAAGCTGTGTGTAAAATAAACTGTCATCTGCATTCAGTTTGTCAGAAGGACTCATATTGACTGACTTCGTTATTTATTGTTATAAAGACAATAAAAGTAAACATTTTTGCGCTCTAATATTTTACTTAAATTGGGATTTAAACCGTTAACAGGAAATTATATGATTTAATTCGTATTTTTGCTGGGAATACTAAAATTGGAAGTTCAATGGAGTTCATACCGGGGCCGTTGTTGAAGGATGTAGATAGTCCAAAAGATTTAAAAAAATTGACGATAAGTCAATTGCCACAGTTATCAGATGAATTACGTCAATTTATAGTTGATATAGTCTCTGTGAAGGGTGGTCATTTTGGAGCTAGTTTGGGAGTTGTTGAGCTTACTGTGGCCTTGCACTATGTATTTAATACACCAGTCGATCAGTTAGTGTGGGACGTAGGCCATCAGGCTTATGGTCACAAAATACTGACGGGTAGAAAGGATGTATTTCATACGAATAGAGAATACAAGGGGATTAGTGGTTTCCCAAAAAGATCGGAAAGTGAATACGATACTTTTGGAGTAGGTCATTCATCTACCTCTATTGGTGGTGCTTTGGGAATGGCTATAGCTTCTAAATATAAGAAAGAAGAGAAACAGCATATTGCCGTGATTGGTGATGGATCCATGACTGCAGGTCAGGCTTTTGAAGCATTGAACCATGCGGGTGCTGCAAATTCCAATTTGTTAGTTGTCTTGAATGATAACTGTATGAGTATTGACCCTAATGTAGGGGCACTAAAAGAATACCTTACTGATATTACCACTTCACATACTTATAATAAAGTAAAAGATGAAATCTGGGACCTTTTAGGTAAGGTGAGTAAGTTTGGGCCAAATGCCCAAAAAATAGCACAGAATATTGAAAATGCATTCAAAAGCTTCGTACTTAAGCAAAGCAATTATTTTGAATCATTGAACTTTAGATATTTCGGTCCTGTAGATGGACATGATGTGGTCCACTTGACGCGCATCATGGAAGATCTAAAGGATATCCCTGGTCCTAAAATTCTTCATGTTGTAACGGAGAAAGGGAAAGGGTATAAGCCAGCTGAAGAAGGCGATACTACTAAATGGCATGCGCCAGGTGTTTTTGATAAAACTACGGGTGAGATCGTAAGTGTTCCAAAGAAGGCCAAAGATACCATGAAGTATCAGGATGTTTTTGGACATACCATCATTGAGTTGGCAGAAAAGAATGACAAAATTATGGGGGTTACCCCAGCTATGCCTACTGGATCTTCTTTGAAGTTCATGATGGATGCAATGCCAGATAGAGCTTTTGATGTTGGGATTGCAGAACAACATGCAGTGACTTTCTCTGCAGGTTTGGCAACACAAGGAATGGTGCCTTTCTGTAATATCTACTCGTCATTTATGCAACGTGCATTTGATCAGGTAGTACATGATGTTGCCATACAAAATCTAAACGTTGTAATGTGTTTAGATAGAGCCGGATTGGTTGGGGCAGATGGTCCTACGCATCACGGTGTATATGATATTGCATTTTTTAGATGTATTCCAAATATGATTATCTCTGCTCCGATGGATGAATGGGAGTTGAGAAATCTGATGTATACTTCTCAATTGGAAAACCAAGGTCCTTTTGTGATCCGTTATCCAAGAGGGAAAGGCGTACATGTGGATTGGAAGAATGACATGGTTGAACTTCCAATAGGTAAAGGAAGATGTTTGACTGAAGGGGATGAAATTGCAGTACTATCTATAGGGCATGTAGGAAATATGGTCCAAGATGCTTGTGCTGAACTATTGGGAAAAGGAACAAAAGTAGGTCATTACGATATGCGATTTGTAAAGCCAATAGATGAAAATCTATTGCATCAAGTTTGTCGTAAATACAAAAAGATTATCACCATAGAAGACGGTTGCCTTCAGGGTGGAATGGGTTCTGCCTTATTAGAATTTATGGCAGATAATGGATATGCTATTCCTGTGAAAAGATTGGGTATTCCTGATAAATTTATAGAGCATGGAACCCAGCAACAGTTGTATAAAGAATGTGGCTATGATAAAGCAGATCTAATGGAGGTGATTGAAAAACATAGCCTTGTGAAGAATGCTATATAAGTAGATTCTGAAATAATTTACATAAAAAAGGGAAGCTAAATGCTTCCCTTTTTTGTTTTACATAGAATAATCTTCCATGAATTTTGTAGTATAGTTTCCTGATTTGAAATCTTCGTTATCCATCAATCCAAGATGGAAAGGAATAGTGGTTTTTACACCTTCTATTACGAATTCGTTCAGGGCTCTTTTCATTTTAGCAATAGCCTCTTCTCTTGTTTGCGCCACAGTAATAAGTTTTGCAATCATAGAGTCATAATGTGGAGGTATTGTGTATCCAGCGTATACATGAGTATCAATTCTAATTCCGTGTCCACCTGGGGCATGGAAGCTAGTGATTTTACCTGGTGATGGACGGAATCCATTAGCAGGGTCTTCAGCATTGATACGACATTCTATAGCGCATAAATTTGGAAGGTAATTTAACCCAGTGATCTGTATACCAGCAGCAACTTTAATTTGCTCAGCGATCAGATCATAGTTGATTACTTCTTCCGTTACTGGATGCTCAACTTGGATCCGCGTATTCATTTCCATGAAATAGAAGTTACGGTCTTTATCCACAAGGAATTCTACCGTACCTGCTCCTTCATATTTTACAGCTTCAGCCGCTTTAATTGCAGCTTTACCCATACGTTCACGCAATTCGTCAGTCATGAATGGAGAAGGTGATTCTTCCACTAATTTCTGATGTCTACGTTGAATAGAGCAATCTCTTTCTGAAAGGTGACATGCTTTTCCTGAGGAGTCTCCTACAATTTGGATTTCAATATGACGAGGTTCAAGGATCAATTTCTCCATGTACATTTCATCATTTCCAAATGCAGCTTTAGCCTCCATTCTTGCACCATCCCATGCACCAAGCAGGTCTTCGGCTTTTTGAACAGCACGCATTCCTTTACCACCACCACCGGCAGTAGCTTTTAGCATTACAGGGTATCCCATTCCATCTGCCAAACTAACAGCTTCTTCAAAGTCTGCTATAAGACCTTCAGAACCTGGAATAGTAGGTACTCCAGCATTTTTCATGGTCTCTTTGGCCATGGCCTTGTCTCCCATTCCGTTGATCATTTCTGCAGATGCACCGATAAATTTAATATCGTGCTCAGAACATATCTTCGAGAAATTGGCATTTTCCGCTAAGAACCCATATCCTGGGTGAATTGCATCAGCATTTGTAATCTCCGCAGCAGCCATGATGTTAGGGATCTTAAGATAAGATTCAGAACTAGGTGCTGGACCAATACAAACTGCTTCATCTGCAAAACGTACATGAAGACTTTCTGTATCGGCAGTTGAATGCACGGCTACAGTCTTAATGCCCATTTCACGGCATGTGCGAATGATGCGCAAGGCAATTTCACCTCTATTTGCGATGAGTATTTTCTTGAACATAAGCTTATGTTTAATGAAAAAGACCCTGGTAATGAATTATCAGGATCTTTCAATATTTTAATTACGACGGATCAACCAAGAATAATGGTTGGTCATATTCAACTGGTGACATATCGTCAACCAATACTTTTACAATTTTACCAGAAATCTCAGATTCGATTTCATTAAATAGTTTCATTGCTTCGATAATACAAACAACAGAACCAACTTCAACATCATCACCTACTTTAGCAAAATCAGGTTTGTCTGGAGAAGGTTTTCTATAGAAAGTTCCAATGATTGGAGACTTAATAGTTATGTATTTTGAAGATTCATCTTCCTCAGCGGCGGCAACGGGAGCAGCAGCAACAGCAGCAACAGGAGCAACAGCATGTGCTACAGGAATAGTTTGCTCAGTCAAAGTAACAGGAATCTGTTGCATAACAGTAGTTCCTTTCTTTGCTTCGGTTTTGATGGTCAATTTGATATCCCCTGTTTCCAGAGATACTTCAGTAGCCCCTGACTTGGATACAAACTTGATAAGATCTTGTATTTCTTTTACAGTCATGTTAGTTTTTTTTAATTCTCAAGCTCTTTTCGTCTCGTAAAGTTATCGAAAAGCATGTGTTAAGTCAAGCTCTTAAATTTCCTATTTTTTATCGTATGCCCATTTAAGGTAAACAGATCCCCATGTGAATCCACCACCAAAAGCAGATAAGATGATATTATCTCCTTTTTTCAATTGATCTTCCCATTCTAGTAGGCACAAAGGAATAGTTCCTGATGTCGTATTCCCGTACTTTTGAATGTTGATCATAACCTTACTTGGGTCAAGTTCCATTCTTCTTGCCGTCGCATCAATGATACGAAGGTTAGCTTGATGTGGTACCAACCATGCAACGTCGTCAGCAGACAAGTTGTTTCTTTCCATGATTTCGGCAGATACATCAGCCATATTGGTAACAGCAAATTTAAATACTGTTTTCCCTTCTTGCGTGATAAAGTGATCTTTATTTGCCACTGTCTCAGCTGTTGCAGGATAAGCAGAACCACCCGCTTTTTGGTATAGGTAGTGTCTTCCAGATCCATCACTTTTAAGTATTGAATCTTGAATCCCTAAACCTTCCTCGTTAGGCTCTAGTAAAACAGAAGAACACCCGTCACCAAATATGATGCAGGTTTCACGATCTGTATAGTCTACAATTGAAGACATTTTGTCTCCACCTACGATGACTACTTTTTTATAGGAACCTGTTTCAATAAATTTTGAACCAGTTGCTAAAGCAAATAGGAATCCTGAGCATGCAGCATTGATATCATATCCAAATGCATTTTTTGCTCCAATTTTATCAGCAATGATATTTGCTGTAGCTGGAAACATCATGTCAGGAGTAACTGTAGCACAGATGATCAAGTCAATTTCTTCTGGAGAAATCCCTCTTTTTTCACAAAGGCTTTTTACTGCTTCAGCTCCCATATGGGAAGTACCCATACCTTCACCCTTTAGGATGCGCCTCTCTTCAATTCCTGTTCTGGTACGGATCCACTCATCGTTGGTGTCCACCATTTTCTCTAGATCAGCGTTTGAAAGAATGTCTTTAGGGACAAATCCTCCTACTGCTGTAATCGCTGCAGTTATCTTTTTCATACTAGAAATGCTTCTTTAATTTTCTCCACAAGATTAGCATCGGTAACCTCAAATGCATGCAGTATCATATTCTTGATAGCTCTTGTATTTGAAATTCCGTGACCAATAATTACATTGGAATTCATCCCAAGAACTGGGGTTCCTCCGTAATTTTCATAATTGAACTTGTCGAGATAAGGGTGTTTGAAGTCAAGTTTGTTTGTTAATTCAAACATCCCTTCAAACTGTTTGAGTACTACATTACCGGTAAATCCATCCGTAACAATTACATCGGCTTCAGTAAATAATATATCTCTACCCTCAATGTTTCCAATGAAGTCGAAATCTTTACTGTCCTTAAGTAATGGGTAGGCTGCTTGTACCAGCATATTTCCTTTTCCTTCTTCCTCTCCAATATTTAGTAAAGCAACCTTAGGTTTCTCAATGCCATATACATGTTTTGCATATAGAGAACCCAAAATTCCAAACTGTAATAAGACATCAGGCTTGCAGTCGGCATTTACGCCAACGTCCAAAAGTAGTCCCCGTCTACCGTCGTACAAGGGAAGTTGTGCTGTAATACATGGACGTATTACACCAGGAATCGCCTTGACAGTATAGAAACCACCAACTAGCATAGCGCCGGAATTTCCTACGCTTGCAAATGCTTGAATATCGTTTTTTTGGAGTAGACCAAAACCAACAGCAATGCTGGAGTTTGGTTTGCGGCTGAAAGCCTTAGTAGGATGCTCTGCCATCTCAATGATGTCTGGAGCATGCACTATATCAAAGGAAGAAGAATCTGCGTTGTTTGTAGATAATACATCATGAATCGCGTCTCGATCCCCAATAAGGACAAGGCGAACATGATCTGGGAGCTCTTTTAATGCTTCAATGGCACCTGTTACAGTAGCCTTAGGGGCATAGTCGCCTCCCATTGCATCAATTCCAATTCGAATTGTAGTCATAAATAAAAAGTAGATTTAAACCTTTTTGAAGGTCTAAATCTACAAAATTATTTTCTAAGCAGTACGCTTATTGTAAAATCAAGTTAATAAAGGCTTATGCCTCCATTACTACTTGACCTTTATAATACATTTTACCTTCGTGCCAGTAAGCTCTGTGCATCAAGTGATTTTCACCTGTTGTTGGGCATGTAGCAATAGTTGGAGCTGTTGCTTTGTAGTGAGTTCTTCTCTTATCACGTCTCGTTTTCGAAATCTTTCGTTTAGGATGCGCCATGATTATAGTTCTTTGTCTGTTAATAAATCCTTTAAAGCAGACCAACGATCGTCTATCTGCTCATCTTTTATATCAGAATCTCCATGAAGGAGTAGTTCTAGTTTTTTTAGTTTTTCTGGGTCACAAGTGGGTTCCTCGTCCTCATCTAATGGGTGAACTCGGCTCATCGGTATACTCAGAATAACAAATTCATAAAAAGGATGGCTAAGGTCAACTTTATAAGCGTCGTTACTTAATACTATCACTTCCTCTGAATCCTCAAAGTCTTCTTGATTAAATTTTATCCATAACTTATCTTTATAGGAAATAGGAATTTCTAAATCTCCCCCACATCGATCACAGCTCACAGTAATAGTACCGCTTATTGTAATCAATAATTCCATAAAGTTATCATGCTTATCCAAGTCTACTTTCGCCGTTAAATTCGACTTAAGTATCTCGTCATTACCACGATCTATGAACAAATCTTCATCAATATCAAATGAAAAATCATGCATTCCCAGCTTTAACCCACTGAACTTTAATGTATAATCATTTTTCTCCACTCGACTTTTGACTTTTAAGTCTGCAAAGATAGAAAATCTTTTTTAATATCACGGGCTTAAAACTAGTTGGTTTTAAGCTTTATTGTCAGATATTTTCTTTCTCAAGTCTTTAAACGCAGCTAAGGCATCTGTTATACGTACATTCCTGAGTGGTATTGACCAAAAAAAAAGCCGATCAATTTGATCGGCTTTTTTTATTAATCTTTATCAGATTGCTCTATTGGAGCACTTTCTGAATCGCTTTGTTTTTGCGGTTTCTCTTCTTTCTTTGGACTAGGCGCTTTTTCAATCTCCTCTTCCTTACTAGTAGAAGTTGCTAGGTCTTTTCTAGGCCTAGGCGTAGGTTTGTTCGGTTGCTCTTCCTTTGGACCCCTAGGTGAGCTAGGACGCTTACCATCATTCGGACGACCTTTTGTTGCTTTAGCCAGTGCCTTAGACTCTGGTTTAAGTACATTGGATTCCAGTTCAATTTGCTCCTCCCTTTGGTAGAACAAATCTATTGCAGCATAGACCGCTTGTCTGAATGAATTTTCACTGGCTTGGTTTGTGCCAGCAATTTCATGTGCAGAGCCATGGTCTGGCGAGGTGCGAATAATGGGAAGTCCAGCAGTGAAATTAACACCTGAATTGAAGGTTAAAGTCTTAAATGGAATAAGTCCTTGGTCATGGTACATGGCCAATACCCCATCGAAGTTTTTGTAATGCCCGTTACCAAAGAAGCTATCAGCAGAATATGGGCCGAAAACTAATTTCCCGTCGTCCATTGCTTTTGCGATGGTTGGTTTTACAATATCATCATCCTCTTTGCCTATCAGTCCTTGATCTCCTGCATGCGGATTCAGCGATAAAACGGCGATTTTTGGCTTATTGATCATAAAGTCTTTTTTAAGACTCTGCTCCATAAGGTCCAATTTCTCGCGAATCAGCTTTGCACTGATCTTTGTTGCGATTTCCGTTACCGGAATATGCCCTGTAACAACTCCAATCTTCAAATCGTCAGAAACCATAAACATCAAACTTTCTTTTGATTCGAAGTAGTCCTGTAGGTATTCTGTATGTCCCGGAAAGTTAAATTTTTCCGATTGAATATTGTGCTTGTTGATAGGAGCGGTAACCAATACGTCTACTTCTCCTTTTTTCAATGAAGCGCAAGCGGCCTCTAAAGATAGGAGTGCGCATTTACCACCTATTTCATTGATTTGGCCTGGTTCTATTTTGAACTCATCTTGCCAAACATTGACAACATTGAATTTTTTGGCCCGTGCCTCTGTTGCATGCTCAATGGCATGGATATTAAAATTCTTAAAGTTTAGCACCTTTCTATAGAAAGAGGCTGCGCGATTAGAACAAAATACAACAGGCGTACACATATCTAGGATTCTACCATCGTTAAAAGTTTTTAAGATGACTTCCAATCCTACTCCGTTAATATCTCCAATCGAAATACCAACCTTTATTTTTTTACTCTGTGATGGTCTCTTCATAAATGTCTTTTAAGGCATATTGGCCAATAGACTATGTATCTTGAACAGCTAAGTTAATACTAATTAAGAAAATTAGGCAATTCTATTCATCAGGTATTGGAATAGTAATCTAACACCTACTCCTGTTCCACCTTTTAGACGATACGCATCTGTTTTGTGTAAAAAGGCAGGACCTGCAATATCAAGGTGTACCCATGGATAATCTGTATACTTTTCCAAGAATTTACCTGCGGTGATCTGACCTGCTTCTGATGGTCCTAAATTCGTCATGTCTGCTACAGAAGAGTCTAGCCATTCTGCATAATCATCCCAGAAAGGTTGAATTACAGTACGTTCATGGCACTCAAATCCTGCTTTGCTTAATGAGGCTAGCGAATCTTCGTCCGTACCCATTGAACAGATAGCAATTGCTCCAAATCCACGTACAGCGGCTCCAGTAAGCGTTGCTAAATCCATAACTACTTCTGGCTCATAACGTTTTGCATATTCAAGTGCGTCTGCAAGTACCAATCTTCCTTCAGCATCTGTATTCATTACTTCTACAGTAGCACCACTCATCATAGTGATTACATCACCTGGAGCATAGGCGTCTCCACCGGGTCTATTATCTGTAGCTGGTACCAATGTGATAACGTGTAATGGTAATTCTGCTTTAGCGGCAGCGTAGATTGCTCCAGTTGCTGCAGCGGCTCCACCCATATCACTTTTCATAAAGTCCATTGAATGTCCAGTTGGTTTCAAACTCAAACCTCCTGTATCATACATCACTCCTTTACCAACAAAAACAATCGGTTTTTCGTTGATGGCATTGGCTGGTTTGTATTCAATAACATTGAATGTAGGTTCTTGAATAGATCCTTTATTAACCGCCAATACTCCACCCATCTTAAGGCTTTCTATTTGCTTTTTTCTCAATACCGTTACATTGAAAACGCCCGTTTCTGCTAGCTTTTCGATGTCTGCTGAATATTGACTTGCATTTAGGTAAGATTGTGGCTCATTTACCAAATCACGTGCGATATATGTCGCTTCAGATACTGCTGATAATCTTTTAATAGCAACTTCAGTCAAGTCGGCAGCATAGATATCCTTTAGGGTATTTGCTTTCTTCTTCGACTTGTATTTTAAGAATTGGTAGTTGGCTAAAACTAAACCTTCAGTGATTGCCCAAGCTTCTTTTTCATCACCTGAAAAAGCCTTGATATCCGCTGAAGTCAATTTTGCGGCATTGATTTGCGTACAAACCGTGGCTGCCTTTTTTCGTAGGTTCTCTAACTTTTTATTCTCGTTTTTTTCTTCTTTTAAAACTTCAATAAACAAAAGTTGATTCCCTTCTTTCAATTGGAATGAAAAACACTCCTTTGCAACTTGACTCGTAATCCATGCGATGTTCTCATCAGAACAATTTGCACTTAAAGCAGCGAGGTTTTTGTCAGAAACAAAACCTATAAAACAATCTGCTGCTGTATTTCCTTTTAGAGGAGCTATATTTGCTATCATAATTTTGTACTTTTGCACTCTTATTAAAAGAGCATTGAGCCAATTAGTTAGGGTCTAAACCGTTCGCTTCCTGCATTCATTAGCATGAAAGCACAGTTTAAGACATGTGTATGGCCGTAAAAAAGTGCAATTTAACAAAACCAAGTTTAGGAAACCATGTTTACAGGAATCATTGAGCAATTAGGCAAAATTACAGGTTTGGAAAAGGAAGGAACGAACTTGCACATGACTGTTCGCGCCGACTTCACATCGGAATTGAAGATAGATCAAAGTGTTGCGCACAATGGTGCTTGCATGACGGTAGTTGCTATCAATGATGCGGAATATACCGTGACTGTAATCAACGAAAGTTTAGAGAAAACGAACCTTGGTGGATTGAAATTACAGGACAAAGTGAATCTAGAGCGTTGCATGCAAATGAACGGTCGTTTGGATGGGCACATTGTTCAAGGGCATGTAGATCAAATTGCACGATGCGTAAAAGTTTCGGAGCAAGGTGGAAGTTGGAAATACGAATTTGAGTACGATGAGTCTCAAACAGAATTTGTAACCGTAGCCAAAGGATCTATCTGTATCAATGGCGTAAGTTTAACTGTGGTGGATTCGTCAGAAGGATTCTTTTCTGTAGCCATCATACCCTATACTAGAGAGCATACCAACTTTCATCAGTTAATTGAGGGGAGTATAGTAAATCTCGAATTTGATATTATCGGAAAATACGTTGCAAGAATGACCAAAAATTTGGGAAGCAACTAAGTCGGGTAGTTTAGAAAAAAAAAGAAATTAGCATAAAGCATTATACAATGTATAGATCGCATAATTGTGGAGTTTTAAGAAGCTCAGATATAGATACTGTTGTTACCCTTAGTGGTTGGGTACAGAAGAGTCGTGACCTCGGTGGAATGACTTTTATAGATTTACGTGACCGTTACGGGATTACTCAACTTGCCTTCAATATGGAGGTGAATGAGGAACTTTGTCTAGCTGCAAGAAAGTTAGGTAGAGAATTCGTTGTCCAAGTAGAAGGAACCGTAATAGAAAGAAGTTCTAAGAATAAGAATATTCCAACAGGAGATATCGAGATTAAGGTGAGTGCTTTGAAAGTATTGAATGCTTCTAAAACACCTCCTTTCACTATCGAGGATAATACAGATGGTGGAGAAGATATCCGTATGAAATACAGATACCTTGATCTTAGAAGAAAGACCGTTCGTGAGAACTTGATGTTGCGTTCTAAAATAGCCATCGAAACACGTAAGTTCTTATCTGATCTAGAATTTATTGAGGTAGAGACTCCAGTATTGATCAAGTCTACTCCAGAGGGAGCGCGTGACTTTGTTGTACCTTCAAGAATGAATGCAAACCAATTCTACGCATTGCCACAGTCTCCACAGACTTTCAAGCAATTGTTGATGGTTGCTGGTTTCGATAAGTATTTCCAGATTGTAAAATGTTTCCGTGATGAGGACCTTAGAGCGGATAGACAACCTGAATTTACACAGATTGACTGCGAAATGTCCTTTGTAGAGCAAGATGATATCTTGAATACATTTGAGGAGCTTACCCGTCACCTGATCAAGGAAACGAAAGGAATTGACTTACCTACGTTCCCAAGAATGGATTATGCAGATGCCATGCGTTTATATGGTTCTGATAAGCCAGATATCCGTTTCGGTATGGAATTCGTTGAGATCAATGAATTGACACAGAACAAAGGATTCAAAGTATTTGATGATGCTGAGCTTATCTTGGCGATCAATGCAGAAGGATGTGCAAATTATACACGTAAACAATTGGATGCGCTTACGAAATGGGTAAAACGTCCACAGATTGGAGCATTGGGATTGATTTATGTAAAATACAATGAAGACGGTACGTATAAGTCTTCAGTAGATAAATTCTACAGCCAGGAAGATTTAGCAGAATGGTGTGCTAAAGCTGGAGCGAAACCAGGTGATCTATTGTTTGTTATTTCTGGAGAGAAAGACAAGGCTAGAAAGCAAATGGGTGAGCTTAGATTGAAAATGGGAACAGAGCTTGGATTGAGAAATCCAGAAGTATTTGCACCCTTATGGGTAATGGACTTCCCGCTTTTGGAATGGGATGAGGATTCGCAACGTTACCATGCAATGCACCATCCGTTTACTTCTCCAAAAATGGAAGACTTCGATAAGATTGAAGAATCACCAGCTGAGGTAAGAGCAAATGCTTATGACTTGGTATTGAATGGTTCTGAAGTTGGTGGTGGATCTATCCGTATTCACGATAGAGAGCTGCAAAGAATCATGTTCAAGCATCTTGGATTTACAGATGAAGAAGCACAGAATCAGTTTGGTTTCTTGATGGATGCCTTCGAATATGGTGCACCTCCGCACGGTGGTATCGCTTTCGGATTAGATAGATTGTGTTCTATCATTGGTGGAGCAGATTCTATTCGTGATTTCATCGCCTTCCCAAAAAACAATAGCGGTAGAGATGTAATGATAGATGCACCTTCTCCATTGGCACAAGACCAATTGGATGAGTTGAGTATTGCAAATGTTGAAAAGGTAACGGCTGAATAATAAGCCTATCCTTAAATAGATATAAAGCAGCTAAGGGAAATCTTAGCTGCTTTTTTTGTTTTGCACCATTTTTCATTCTTATAAGGGATTATGTATATTGAGCATCGATTAATTTACATATAGTTATGAAAAGATATATTTTAAAGTTTGTTACGGCTATGGCCGCTTTGGTTTTGGTGGCTTGCTCTAAGTCAGATGATGATTCATCATTTTTGGGTGTTAAAGCTGAATTGGATGGCGTTGAATTGAAGGTGAGTCAAGGGGGAGGGAATACAGTAAATACCACTAGTTCTGGAGGTTCATTTTCCATATATGCTTATAATAGCGATGAAGAAGGATATAGAATTAGCTTGGAAGATACCACCCCAACAGGGACTTATGATTTAGCCGATTCTGAAGTGAGCATGACGTATGTAAAGGATGCTATGGCAAGTAACTATTATGGTTTCGATAGCGGAACAATGACTATCACCAAGTTTGAAAATGGGGATGATATCCATTTTAAAGCAACTTTCAGTGGAGCCGCTAGCCCGAATATGGGTGGAGGTACTGCTGTAGTAATTACCGATGGTGAAGTTGAGATTAAGTTTTAGAATCTCACTTTAATAATATTAGAAAGCCCTTTCAGTTTGGAAGGGCTTTTTTTTTGTGTTTTTTCAACTGTTATTGCCACAGTCTAAGAGTTTGGTGTTTTCGTTTTTTATTCAAGCTTCGTATACGAATCAAGTCCATACTAGAGATTGTAGTATTAAACTGATGTAGAGAATTATTTCATCATAAATCATTGATTGTTAATTTTTTAGTCTAAATAAGAAAATCTGTTTTAAAAGTCATTTTTCAATAACAATTAAGGGCGTTGGAATGGGGGTGTATTGGTGATTATTGAAGTTTTTATCATTATCAATCGTTTCATTTTTAGAAGTTTGAAAAGAAGATTCACTGAATTTAATGAGTTTGTAAAATCACTGTTTATGGGTATTGTTGAGTTGTATCAATTGCAATACCTTCACTCTCAAAATTAATAAAATCATTAAATATTATGAACAAAAAAATGACACTATTGCTCGGAGCGATAGGCCTTTCAATTGGAGCGCTTTCTGCTCAAACAATTTTTCCTTCTGGGCTGCCAGATAATTTAGTAGGTACTGGTGGGTCTAGTACCTACACGGCGACAGGTGCTGCTGTTTCTGTACAGGATCATTATTTTCAGATTTCTAATACGGGGGTTGCAATACAGGACGATGGTATTTCTCGTGTTGTAGCCAATGTTTGGGAAACTTTTATTGTAGATCCAAATTATAGTTCTTCATTAGAACATCCTTCTTTTGTTAATGGAGGTTATCTTAGGTCGTCTTTTCTTCAATGGAGAGATTTAGCTGGAGGAATCTCCGGAGGAAGTACAGTTTTAGGAAGCCACCCTACAGGGACTGTTTTTCCAACTACGAATGTTCCTAATACAATTGCTACGGACCCAGATATTGAGTATTTGGATGATTTAAGTGCCTTTTTTGTCGCCTTTACTGACGATGGTTCAAATGGGTTTGATTTATGGATACAACGATGGGATTTGGTTGGTGGAACCTATCAATTGATGCAGCAGGCAGGAGTTCCTGGGACGGCTTCAAGTTCAGGTGTTAATGGATTGAATATTGATTTTACCAATGTTGGAGGAGCGATTACCTGGACGGATGGAAATGTTAAGTTGATTGGATTCGATGCAAATTTAAATTTTATGTCAGCAACTCCTAAAGATTTAGGACAAGGGAGAGGGCCAGATATTGCAGTGTGTACAAGTTTTGATGGCTATTATGTGACTTATCACAATACGGTTACTGGATTTGTAGATGTTGCGCAAGAGCAATATTCTAATTTAGTGAATCCTCCAGTTCCAGCTGTATTTTATTCAACTCCTATTGGATTTGCGAATCCTAGAATTGCTAGTCCACACAATTTATCAGGAGGATTGAACCCTGATGAATTTACTGTTGTAGGTGGTTCTTCAAATCAGATAGTTGGTTTTACGGGGTCTGTTGGTAGTCTAGTTACTCCTTATCTTGTTAACTCTGGTTTTGGTTCTAGCTTCAACGGGGCGCCTGCTGTTGCTTATAATTCTGATAGAATTAAGTTCATCTGGGCTTCAGATTATTCTGGAGGTACTTCTAGTTGGACCTATGCTCCATTAAGCTCCATGAATAGACACCAGGATGTATTATTGGCCGAGGTAGACCCTTTCAGTTTCTCAAACATTTATGGTGGATATTTTGAGATAAATACACCATCCCCTTATACTACTTTCTTTAGTAATACCTTACCATCCATTGCAGAAACAAGAGATGGGGCTTATCCAAATACAGATTTCAACGCATTCTTGTACGCCTCAGGAACACCAAATATTACCACGCCTCCACCTTTCTATGAATTATTCAATAAGGCAGTTCATAACCTAACAGCTCCTAAGAGATTAGCTGCTGAGCAAGAATCTAATTTATTGCTTATTGTTGATAATGATGAATTTGTTGTTGAAGGAGAAAACATGTCAAGTTATACGTATACTTTAGTGAATATCAATGGTCAAAAAATGGACTTAAGTAATAGTTTATCTATTTCAGATGAATTAGTTATTCTAGATAGTTCTGGCTTAACATCGGGAATATATTTCCTACAATGCCAGTCGTCTGCCAAGTTACAGACATTAAAATTGTTAGTACGTTAATAAATAATAAATGAGACTGTATTTATACAGTCTCATTTTCTTTTCAATCCTATTGGTGATATGATTACTATTTATGGATTTGTCTATTACTGTGCTCCTTTGTAAATTACATGCTTCCAATTGAAATAATTCTAAACATGAAAAATTCATTTCTATTTTTATTACTGTTCACCCTTTCTGTTTTCAATTTCAAATGCCAGGCCCAGGATACCCAATTGGAATGGGTAAAGACCTTCGGTTCTACAACCTTAGATATGAGCGGGGTAATGATCATGGATTCAATGGATAATGTATATACCATCGGGCATTTTACCGGAATGACTGATTTTGATCCTGGTATAGATACACTTTTTATAGATAGACAGGGGGCTAGTGATATCTTTATTCAAAAATTAGATAGTGCTGGGAATTTTGTATGGGTTAAGACTATTGGAGGATTAGGTCTAGATTTTACTAGGGCGATAGCATTGGATCTTATGGGGAACATAATCATTACTGGTAAGTTTCAACATACTGTTGATTTTGATCCTGGTCTTAGTGAGTTTAACTTAACTGCAAATGGTGATGAAGATTCTTTTATCTTAAAATTGAACAGTTCAGGAGCTTTCATTTGGGTTAAATCCATGGATCTAATTCCATTAACACTGGAGTCGATGGAAGTGGATGATAATGGGAATATTTACATGGCTGGTGCATATACAGCGGCGGCAGATGCAAACCCAGGAGCAGGGACTTCTATGATATATCCGGAAGGAGGCTTGGATATGTATATCTTAAAGTTTGATAGTGCTGGAGAATTTGAATGGGTAGAGTCTATTGGCGGGGTAGGATCGGATTATGCCACATCTATGGTGTTTGATGCAAATGAAGACTTGCTATTAACGGGCTACTATTCCGATTCCGTAAATTTTAATCCAGGACATGAGACGGGCCAATGGTTATATTCAAATGGTCCAAGTCTTTTCATTCTGAAGCTTGCCGCAAACGGTGACTTTGAATGGGTGAAAAGCACTGAAGGTCCTGGTATTAGTACAGGATTGGGTATTGGTACGAATAATTTTGAAGAATATTATATACGTGGGTGGCTTGATGGTACTGAAGACTTTGATTTTGGACTAGGAACATATAATTTGACTACAGGAGCAGGATTGAAGTGTGAAATATTGATGAAAATAGATGCGCAGGGGAATTTACTTTGGGTAAAAAAAATGATGGAATCTAGCAATTTATTTGGTCTTTCTGATTTTGATTTTGATCAATTTGGAAATCTGTATCTAGCAGGGTCTTTTGACGTGGTAGCAACATTCAACCCAGAAATTTCACCAGTTGTATTACCTGCAACAACAGGTATGGATGTGTTTTTGATGAAGGTGAATTCCGTGGGGGATTTTATTTGGGTAAAAGGTTTATATGGGCCAATATCTCAAGAGTGTAGGACGCTTATTCTTGATGATCTTGGAGACATTTATTATAGTGGTAGTTTTGTCTCAACTGTAGATTTTAACCTTGAAATGGGAACGCATTATATGACTTCAAACAATGTTTCGCACGATATTTTTATATCTAGATTGAGTCAATGTATGGTAGATGATGGCGTAACAATAGCAGGTAGTACCATAACGGCAAATAGTATTGGAATCTCTTATCAGTGGATAGATTGTTCAAATAATTCTATTATCCAAAATGCAACATCACAGTCTTTTAGTCCTAGTCAGAACGGAACCTATGCCGTTCAGATTGATATGGGAAATTGTACAGGGACTTCTATTTGTACAACGATCAATAATGTTGGGCTCGAAGAAAATACGGATGGGAATAGCCTGACTATTTTCCCTAACCCAAGCAATGGGATCGTGCATATGGACCTAAGTAGTTTTTTAAAAGAAATTACAGTGAATGTCTATACCATGCAGGGGCAATCTGTTTTTGAGAAGATAGCTATTCAGCCGGGAATTTTTTCTTTTGAACTGGATGTGGAAGCTGGATATTATCTAGTGGAGCTGGTTTCAAAAGATAAACGATACTTTTCTAAGCTGATTATTGAATAAAGCAAAAAGCCCTTCCATATCGGAAGGGCTTTTTTTGTTTTTATACACAATAATATTTTTAATATTGGAATTAAACCATAGTGTAAACAGTTGGGTATTAGTGAGTTGTTGATTTTTGTACTAAAATTAAAGAATGTGTTAATAAATGTATTTTTTAAAAATGATTTATAAGATGTTAGATGGAGTTTAGCATTGTTTTGATGTTAGTAATTGTTTTGTTTTGAGGCGATTGAAAAGTGACTTCACTGAATTCTGTGAGGAAGTAGAATCACTGTTTCTGGGTATTGTTGAGTAGTGAGAATTGCGATAACTTCACTTCAAATTTTATAAAATCATTAAATATTATGAACAAAAAAATGAAACTATTGCTAGGAGCAATAGGTCTTTCAGTTGGAGCGCTTTCTGCTCAAACCATCTATCCAGCTGCAATTGCTGACAATTTAATAGGTACAGGCGGGTCTCAGGCCTATACATCGACCATTCCTGCCATGACTGTAGATCACTATTACCCTATTTCAAATACAGGGGTAGCAATGCAAGATGACGGAAGTGCAAGAGTTGTAGCTAATGTTTGGCAGACAAGGATTATTGATCCTTCTTTTCCTGGACCTGGTCAACCAACGAATGCCAATTTACCGCAAGCATCCTATTTACAATGGCGAGATTTGGGTACTGGATCTATTTCGGGAGGTTCTACAGTTTTAGGTAGTCATGTTTCAACGGCTACTTTCCCATTTGCTACTACAAATACATTTGCACGAGATCCTGATATAGAATATTCAGAGGATCTCGGCGCATTTTTCGTAGCCTTTTCAGATAATGGGATAAATGGATTTGATTTGTGGCTGCAAAAATGGGAATTGATCGGTGGAACGTACCAGTTGACCAGGGAAGTAGGTGTTCCTGGAACCGCATCTAGTACTGGAATTAATGGGCTCAATATAGATTTTACAAATGTTGGAGGGGCCATTACTTGGACAGATGGAAATATCAAGCTAATTGGATTCGATGGGAATTTGAATTTCATGTCACCAACACCTAAGAACTTAGGACCTGGTAGAGGGCCAGATATCGCAGTATGTACTAGTTATGATGGCTATTATGTAACTTATCACAATTCGCTAAGTGCATTAGTTGATGTGGCACATGAGCCTTATTCTAATATTATGAATCCTCCAGTACCTCCTGTTTTTTATTCAACACCGATTGGTTTTGCAAACCCTAGAATAGCAAGTCCACACAATTTATCAGGGGGATTGAACCCGAATCAATTTACCATTGTAGGTGGATATTCAAGTCAGATAATTGGTTTTACAGGCTCTTTTGGTGGACCCACTACAGGCTACCTTATCAATATGGGTTTTGGAGCTAGTTTCAATTCTTCACCCGCAGTTACCTACAATTCTGATAGAATAAAATGTATCTGGTCATCAGATTATTCTGGAGGGACTTCAGGTTGGTCTTATGCTCTCCAAAGTGCTGTGAATAGACATCAAGATGTATTGTTGGCAGAGATTCATCCATATAGCTTCGGAAATATGTATGGTGGTTTTCACGAGATAAATCCACCATCTACCTATACGACTTTCTACGGATATACTATGCCATCAATTGCTGAAACAAGAGATGGAGCATATCCAAATACGGATTTCAATGCCTTTTTGTATAGCTCAAGTACACCAAGCTTAGCGGGAGCTGTTCCTGCTTATGAAGTGTTCAATAAAGCGGTTCATAACTTTACTGGTCCAAATAAAAGATTGGCTGTTGAGGAAGAATCGAATTTGCTTCTTATAGTAGACAATGACGAATTTATTGTTGAAGGAGAAGATATGACAAACTATAGCTATACGTTAGTAAATTTAAATGGTCAAAAGATGGATTTGGGTAATAGTTTATCCGTTTCTGATGAATTAATTATCCTAGATAGTTCTGGCTTGACATCAGGATTATATTTCCTACAGTGTGCGTCCGCTGCAAAAACACAGACACTAAAATTACTAGTACGTTAGTAGATTATTTTAAATGAGGCTGTACTCGTACAGTCTCATTTTTATTTCTGATGTTGTTTAGCACTGTGAATATGGATCTAAACTGATTATTGAATAATGTAAAAAGCCCTTTCCGTTTTGGAGGGGCTTTTTTATGAGATTGGAATTGGTTAGCTAGATTCCAAATTTTAATGTACTAGTGAATTATTTTTCATCTTATTTCCATTTCAAGCATACCTAATAAGGTGTTGAATAGGTAATTGTCATGTTGTTTATATCCTTGAGGTATGAATTACAAAGGCTAACGATACGTATTAAGTAAGTTTCCTTTTCATAGGAAATGCTTTGAGGGCTAGAATAATTTTCAGTCATTTTGTACCTTCAATCAAAATTTATATCCAGTCCATGAAGTTTCTATTAGACCTATTCAATACAACTAAAAACCGGAAATCAATTCCTAGTAATTGGTGTGGTTTATGGAAGGATTGCAATGGGAAGCAACTAATAATAGAAGAAACGAAACATAATTTTTATCTAGTAACGATTCTTGATGGAAAGGGGGAACCTTTTCAAATAACACTGCTTGGTGATAAGCTAAAGTATACTGAGAAGTTAATGGGGGAATTTAGAAAAGACCACGATGGGAATCCCGTATTGCAGGTTGAGGCGGGAAGTATAGGAATTGGACCTACATATGAATTATACTTTTTAGCCTTATCGGGATCAGGAAAAAATTTAGCTAAGAGCAAGGATGATTTAGAAGAATTAGTAATAATACCAACTGTTGGAATGGGCTTGTATGATGATTGGGAGGATGATCTAGGTGTGCCTTGGGCTTTTCCTTTAAATGAATTTAAAAAGTATTAATAGACTTTGGTGTTTAATGCACATGAACCCTAAGTATAATGGAGGGCTATTACAAATGATTTCTAGCGAATCCCTTAGGTTCATTTGGTCTATTGTAAGCTCTTTCGTTAAAGATAAAATTAATGTACATTTAGTAGTAACTAGAAATAGGGAATGGGTCATTTATTTTTTAAAATAATAGTAGAATTGAAATGATGAAAAAAAATATTTTGTACGTATTAATATGTCTTATACAAGGCATGTTTGCTCAGGATGCGTTTATTACAACTTGGAAAACAGATAATGCAGGAATATCAAATGATAACCAGATAACGATTCCAACAGAGGGGGCTGGCTATAATTATTCCGTTGACTGGGGAGATGGAAGTTTGGATTCTAATATCCTTGGAGATATTACGCATACCTATTCCTTTACAGGCATATATACTGTAAAAATAACTGGAATCTTTCCCAGAATTTATTTTAATAATTTAGGGGATAAAGAAAAAATTCTATCGATAGAACAATGGGGGACTGGAGAGTGGTCAAGTATGGGTGATTCATTCTATGGCTGTCTCAATTTAGTTGGAAATTCAGCAGATACCCCAGATCTTTCCAATGTGTCCAGTTTGCAACGTATGTTCAGTTCAGCTACCAATTTTAATCAAGATATTGGAGATTGGGATGTGAGTAATGTAACAAACATGATTGGCATGTTTCATTTGGCTACTGAGTTTAATCAGGATATTGGTTCATGGGATGTGAGTAACGTAACAAGTATGATTGATATGTTTTATTGGGCTACTAGCTTTAATCAGGATATTGGTGATTGGGATGTAAGTGGTGTTACAAATATGCTTTCCATGTTTCATGAAGCGGCCAATTTTAATCAGGATATTGGTTCATGGGATGTTAGTCAGGTTATTGGAATGTTAGCAATGTTCTCTGAAGCCAAAAACTTTAATCAAGATATAGGTGATTGGGATGTTGGTAATGTTGGCTCGATGAATTATATGTTTGCTGAAGCCGATAGTTTCAATCATGATATTGGTGATTGGGATGTATATAATGTTACCAATATGAATTCGATGTTTGCTGAAGCTACCAATTTTAATCAAGATATAGGAGGCTGGGATGTTAGTAATGTGATCTTCATGGAAGAAATGTTCTTTCATGCAACTAATTTCAATCAAGATCTGGGTTTATGGGATGTCGGTAATGTTTATTATATGGCAGAAATGTTTAGTGAAGCCGATAGTTTTAATCAAGATATTGGAGATTGGAATGTCAGTAATGTAATTGACATGAGAAGGATGTTTTCTAAAACTATCAATTTTAATCAAGATATTGGAAGTTGGGATGTTGGCAATGTTGATGCTATGAATTATATGTTTAGTGAGGCTGTAAGTTTTAATCAAGATATAGGAGATTGGGATGTCAGTCATGTAGAAAACATGAATAGTATGTTTGCTGAAGCGATCATTTTTAATCAGGATATTGGCGATTGGGATGTTAGTAATGTATATGATATGCAATTGATGTTTAGTGGAGCAATCAGTTTTAATCAGAATATAGGCGATTGGAGTGTGGGGGCTGCATACTATATGAGCAATATGTTTTTACAAGCAGAACTATCAACTGCAAATTATGATTCATTATTGATTGGTTGGAGCAGTCAACCGCTCTATTGGAGTGTAGACTTTAATGGAGGAAATAGTCAATATTGCTCTCAAGAGGCCATAGACGCCAGAGATAGTCTGATATATTCCAAGAATTGGAATATTCAAGATTTGGGGCATGATATAGCTTGTGTACCAGTAGGCTTAGTAGATAATAATGCTATAAATCTGATAGTATCTCCTAATCCGGCAAGTACTTTTATTGAAATTCAATTGACTGAAAATACCGAAGGGATATTGTCACTAATTGATGTCGCCGGAAGGGTGATTGAAAGACAAATTTTAGATGGTGGAAAGGATGTTTACTTCATGGATATATCAAAATATGGCCAAGGAACTTATTTCATCGAAATTCAAGGTGAAGAAAATATTATAGAAAAAATACTTTTTCAGTAATTCTGATTAATCTTGTTAGGTGTATTCTCCTTCTATACCCTTTTTTTATACCTATTTTTTTGTTTAAATCATTTTCTCAGACTTTATAGAAATAACTATATTGACATTTAATTATTAAAATTCAGCGATGAAAAAGTATTTTCTACAATTTCTGACGGCTGTTGCCGTATTGGTTTTAGTGGCCTGTTCTAAATCTGATGAGGGAGATTCGAAAACCTATGCTATAATAGCTGATATAGATGGAGTTGAGTTAAAGGCAGAACAGAAGGATAGTTTACAACAACATATCTATGGCATCGCGCCAGGGAAAAGGGTAGGATTGTTCGCTTATAGTTCAGATGATAGGGGATTCTATATTTCGATAGAAGAAGGAATTGGTTCTGGTACCTATGAATTAGGGAATTCAGGTGTGAATATGACGTATATTAAAGAGTATAATACACCACCCTATTATTACTTTGAAAGTGGAACGGTAACGATCCTAGAGTTAGATCAATCAGATGGTTTTCATTTTAAAGCTACTTTTAGTGGTGAAGCTGTCGCTTATGTGTGGGAAGGGGATGATTCCATTGTTCAAGTTACCAATGGGAAGTTTGAGTTAAATTTTTAGATTTCCGCTAGCGTAAAGTTTTTTTAAAAACCTATTTATCAACCTATCACTCAATATCAAAATGAAGTCCAACCTAATTCATATTGATCAAAACTATCAGTTTTTCTTAGGTAAGTTCAACAACAATAAAAAGCATAAACATTATGCTATACAGTTGAGTATTCCGCTGCGAGGAGGTATTCATTTTCTGATCAATGATACTGAAATAAGCACGGAGCAAGCAGTATTGATAAAGCCCAATATTGAGCATAAAATTGAATCTGAATACGAGCACCTATTGATTTTGTTAAATCCAGCTTCAACGGTAGGGCATTTCTGGAATCGACTGGTGGAAGCACCATTTTCTACAATAGAATCCGAGTCCATCCAATTGATTCGAAAAGTAGGACTAGACTATCTCTCCAATAGATGTACTGCAAAGGAGCTTATACAAAACATCAACGAAATTATTTACAGCCTCGATTGTCACTGTGAATCCTTTGTGCACTCTGGAGACATAAGAATTGATAAAGCCATCCTCTACTTGAAACAACAGTATGAGCGTGTGATTCCCTTGGAAGAAGTTGCGGCCTATTGCAACCTTTCTTCCAGTAGATTTTTACATCTGTTTAAGGAAAATACAGGAATATCCTATCGGCGGGCTCAACTCTGGTCCAAGCTTATGGCTGCGCTACCACTAATGTCAAAACAGTCGTTAACAGAAATTGCACACGAAGTAGGTTTTGCAGATAGCGCTCACTTTTCTCGTATGTTCAAAGAAAATTTTGGTTTCTCCCCCAGTGCAATTGTAAAGCTTAGCCAGTTTATTCAAGTTTAAGATCCATTCGTTTAGGAATTTTGTTGCATACATAAGCACAAAAACGTGAACGATGAAAAAGTATTTAGAATCAACCCCACTTTTAGACTTTGACCATTCTGAAATTCAAGCATTGGTGGATGCAAGAGGATGGAAACAGCTAAGTGAACAAGAGAAAGTCAGCCAGGTATACAATTTCGTACGAGATGAAATACAGTTTGGTTATAATACGCAAGACGATATTTCCGCCTCTCAGGTGCTGAAAGATGGTTTCGGGCAATGTAATACAAAGGCTACCTTATTGATGGCTTTGATGCGGGCTGTGGGTATACCCAATAGAATACATGGATTCACCATCAACAAAGCCTTGCAAAAAGGAGCTATAACCGGAATATGGTATTCAATAGCTCCCAAAAATATACTGCACAGTTGGGTAGAAATACTGGTGAATGATACCTGGTATTTTTTGGAAGGAGTAATCCTGGACAAAAACTATTTAACCGCATTGCAAAAGAAATTTGCCGACAGCGAATCAAATTTATGTGGTTTCGGTGCCTATACCGAGGACTTCAAGAAACCAGTGGTGGATTGGGACTACAACCATACCTTCATTCAAGAGAAAGGTATCAATCAAGATTTTGGACTGTTCAATAATCCCGACGATTTCTATGCTAAACACCAGCAGGATATTTCTCCAATGAAAAATTGGGTGTTTCGGAATTATATGCGCCATACTATGAATAGGAATGTAGATAAAATACGGAATGGTGGATAGGTCTTGAGAATTGTTGAAAAATAAGAAAGCCCTTTCGTTTGGAAGGACTTTTTTAGTGGTTTGAAATGAGTGTGGTTGATAACCAGTTGGATAACTGGCGGCAGCGGGGGTTGAATAACCAATTGAATATTAAGATAATTACTGAATAAAGGTAATGATAGGATGGTTTTTATTATTTTACACTTTTGTTACCTTATTAGAGATTTACCAAAATAGAATATGAAAAATATATTATACCTACTGATATGTATCTCCGTTACTGTATTTGCTCAATCTGAGGAAGCTGTTGAGTATAAAGGAAATAAATTTTTTGTAGGCTCCTTTGGTGATAGTGGGGGAATTATTAACGAACAATATGATTACCGAATTCAGTTACTAGTCTAAATAGCTTATTTTCGTTATTGAATCCAATATGGTATTAATTTACTTTTAAATTTATCGAAAATATTCAAAAGTCCCCAAACAGAATTCCATTCGAAATACAAAAACCTATTCAAAAAGACAATTTTGGTTTGATTCAAACTGCTGATAAATAATGCTGTTACCAACTTGCATTTAATCATGTATTACAACCATTTAGTTAAATTAATTATGAAAAATCAAGAAATGATTACTAGTGAAACTCTAGTTAACAAGGAATTTATTACTCAAGGAGTAATGAATTGGAATAGTTACAGAACAGATGCTGACAGCATGAAAACTATTTTTAAATTAGGAGGTAAGTTTTCATTTCAAATTTCTAACGAGATGAAAGAAGGCTCTTCACATATCCATGCTTATGCATGTGTCTCAGCAGATAAAGGTTCATTTTATTTTATACTGGTACCTTCTAAAGAGGATAGTCCTAGCAACTACCATAATCTTCCAGCTACTTCAGCGAATTATATATATGCCGAAGTAGGAGCGGGTACTTTACCAGATCACATAAGTGGCCTAATCTCAAGGAATACAGCTGTAGATCGAACTAAAAGGTGGAGTAAATTAACAGATAGGGAAGATTGGATTGATGCGAATACTACGAATGCTGGGAATACTGGAATTACGGAAAAAGGTGTCTTTCAGGCATTTGTTATTCCTGTCTCAGATCTTTCGGTAGATATAGAACATAATTGTTTTCTGGCTCTAAAGGAAGATCAAAGTGAACTGACGGGGACTTATGCTGCAGATTTAATAATTGACAATGCACAAGGAGGTCTACATTGTTACGATATGGTATGTTCAATCCCTCCATTTGGTCAACATGCTTATACAGTAGAACATAAGTTTGGCATATTGCATGCAATTGGAATAAATTGAATCTAATCAACTATATATATATATTAACCTATGTCTCTCCATTGATACTCACTTTGGGTATCATGGTAGGGGCTTATTATTATTCATCACTGAATAGTATCAGCCGACTGTTGTTATTTTACCTGCTAGCCAGTTTTATCTTTGATATCCTTTCTCGTGTTATCGGAATGGTAAATGGAAATAATTTGATTTTGTGGCCTCTATTGGGATTGTTGGAGCTGGCTGTTTTTTCTAAATTGTATCTCAAGTTCATAAAAAAAAGGAAAGGTATATGGACTTTAGTACTGATGGGAATTGTTTATATGTTACTTGAAATAGTATATATTGATTCAGGGAATGAAACAGCCTTTCAACCCTATTCAAAAATAGTGGCTTCCTTTCTGGTTGTTTTGATGGTATTGGTTTATTTTTTTCAAAATATAGATAGTGAGGTTAAAATTTCCAGAAACAAGTTATATCTAAACTTTACAATCTTAGTTTTTTTTGCATTCAATCTTGTTTTACTTTTGCCCTTGAATTTTTTGATAAATGAGGGGTCAGATTTATCTTTTTCTGTCTTGTTGGTATACTTAATTGTAAACCTTTTATTTTATTCTTATCTAATCTATTTTATATGGAAGAATGGCAAAAACCCGAAACCATTACTTTATGGATTGTAATAATCGGATCTTTTTTAATCTTGTTATTAGGATTCATAATGCTATTGGTTCGCACCATATTCAAAAAAATAGTCAGAACCAAAATGGCTGAATCAAAAGCTCAATTGGAGCATCAGGAAAAATTGCTGGATACCACGATTAAAACACAGGAAATAGAGCGGAAAAGGATAGCGGCAGATTTACACGATGCCCTGATAGGCAAGCTTACGGTGCTTAAATTGAAAAACCAAATGAACTATCAAGAAAAGGATTCGGTTTATTTAATAGATGACTGTATTGCCACCGCAAGGCGTATATCGCATGATCTTAGTCCCCCTCTGCTGGAATACACTCCACTTTCTGAACTTTTACAGGAGATTCTTCAACCCTGGGAGAACAGTTTGCAGATAGTATGTAGGTATGATATTCGAACGAACTATAATCATACTGATGATTTCAAAATTCAGCTTACACGAATCATTCAGGAATTGATAACGAATGTTTCAAAACATGCAAAAGCTACCCAGATATCGGTTCATTTTCGACAAAGTCAAAAGGGGCAGACTTTACTGTTAAAGGACAATGGCCAAGGTTTTGATATGGATAAATATGCAAAAGGACTGGGATTAAATAATATAGAAACCAGAGTAAAATACTTGCAAGGAACGTACCATATGAAATCCATAATTGGAAAGGGAACTTCCGCTTTATTTCTTTTTAAATCATCAAATAACAACCTGTTATGAATGAAATATCAGTAGCCATCGTAGATGACGATGCACTTATCGTATCGTTATTAAATGATTTTTTACAAAAACAAGAAGGCATACGTATATGTAGCACTTCCGGAAGTGGGGAAGAATTTCTGGAAATGCTCGAGGATAAAAAGCAAGTTCCGGATGTGCTTATTCTGGACCTTAAAATGAAAAAGACAAGTGGTATAGAAGTTACTGCACATTTAAAATCAGCATATCCTGAAATTAGAACAATAGTTATGTCTTCACATTATAAAAGGTCTTTTATGGGTTTTATGTTAAAAACTGGGGTTGCAGCATTTGTACCTAAAGGGATTTCTCCTCAACAGCTCATTGAAATAGTCAATGAGGTATACCAAAAGGGATTTTTCTTTTTATCGGATCAACTGGAGATCATAAGAGAGCAAGTATCCTCTAAAGCTCCGGCTCCCAAATTAATTGAAAATAATAGTTTATCAGAAAGAGAAATTGAAATACTGAAGTTGATCTGCTACCAAAAAACTGCCAAAGAAATTGGAGAACAATTATTTATTGCACCGCGAACAGTAGAAGGCCATAAAAACAACCTCTTTATTAAAACAGGAGCTAAAAACATTGCCGGTCTGGTTATTTTTGCCGTTCAAAATAATTTTATAGAAACGGCTGATATTCCATTGATATAGATTTATCCTATATGATTCACAGGCGAATTTAATTTGAAGTATTAACCATATAAAAAAGGACCTAAACACCTGTTTAAATCCTTTTTTTATTTTTGATAGTAGATTACGTATTCAATAATTTATACAGTCTCCGCCATGGATGTAACCGGGGCTTTTTTCACATTAATGTATGGATCCCAGGTATAGTAACCTACTACCTCTCCTGTAGCATTATCTACTACTTGAAATGCCCAATCATATTGAATATTTCCAGTTGCTACAATGGAGCTGTTCCAAGAGGAACACATATATGCAGCGGCAACAGGAGTTGTAATAGAAGTTAAACTATTGTAGTATGAAATAGCTGGAGCTGAATTTAATACTGGGGTAGTTAAAACTGTACCCTCGCCTCCACTTTTAAAATTATAAAGTATACAGCTGAATGATTTACTGTCTTCGCCAGGAGTTAAGCCTGTTGATGGGTCAGTAATTGTCCAACGTACAGTATCCCCTACGTTTGCATTAATCATTAACTCCGATTTCCCTTGGTTGTTACATGCGTATTGCCCATCACAAATCATAAATACAAAGGTATCAGTGCTTGCATCGACAGCAGCTAAATTGATTGGTGTGCTAAGAGTTCCAGTATCCTTGGCTCTTTTCATTAAACCATTCGTGTCAATTACACATAAGATATCTATTGTTGCCATAGTATATTTTTAAATAGTTCCTACTCTCTTTATACAGGCTTTTCGGATTTCGCCTTTATAATCAAAAAAAGATAGTAGCTACTCCATCGATTATTTTCCTTTTGATTACAGTACAAATGTCTATGATTAAGCTTGTTTATTGTAGGAGAGAAATATCCGTTTCATTTAATCAGGTAGAATTACCTGCTTGAAATACTGGTTATTCTTTTTGGGAGAATACAAGGTAGAGGACTCTTGGTGCTGAAATTATAAAAGCCCTTCCAAAACGGAAGGGCTTTTATTGTGGTCTGAAATGTGTGTGCTTGATTGTTTTGATGTCTGTACCACCAGTTGAGAAACTGGCGTCAGCGGGGAAATAATAATTTTATCAAGTCTTGAATACCTTAAAGACAAATTTCTCTCCCTTAGAATCCCATATATGAAGAAAGTATCCCCCTTGTACACCCGGAAGTTTAATTTTATGATCCTTTTTCGAACCGAATATATATTTGCTCAATAATTGACCACTAATATCTCTAATCTCTACATTCGTTTTCTCCCATTGTTGAGGAACTGAAATATTAATCTCTGAATGAGTTGGATTTGGAAAAACGGAGATAGGGTTCATTTCATTATAAGAATGGGTTCCAAGACCCTGGATCTGGAAATTAATCGTTGTATCAATTGAGCAAAGATCATTTTCCAGCCTTACTTTAAGCGCTCCTAGTCCGTTCTCCACAAGGTTAAAGCTAAAGTTAGACATAAACGTACCTAAAGTGTCCTCATTCCAGATCCATAATGCATCATTCAGATATGAATTATCAAATTCAACGGATAGAGTACTATCATTCTGACCAAGTTCTATTGAAGAAGCAATTGTCTGACAAGAGAAAACCGTATTTAAAGTTGTATTGGTTTCAATTGGACTATTTTCATCAAAATAAATAAAAGCCTTGTTTTCGATGATTTCACTTACGCCCAATCCATCGAGTAAGCGAATCTTATATTTAATATAGCCATGTGATTCTTCCTCATTAGTGATAGTATCCGTTAGATTAATATTTTCAAATCTAAAACTAACTGCTTGTGATGATTGATCTATAAAGACAGTTACTGGATGAGAGTTGGTGACCAAATTAAACGAACTTATATCTAAATTTAAATCTAGCGTATCCCTCACTTCAACCAAAAAGGCAGTATCATTTCCAGTGTTCTGAAACCGAATGAGATATTCCAATTCACCGTTGGATAATGTATATCCTGCATCTCCATAATCTGGACTAACCTGTTTGTCATTAGGATCAAAACTACATCGAACTATTTCGTCAAAATAGGAGGAATCAACTAAAGTGAACAAGCTTGTATCTACATGGGCTTCCAATTCATATAATAATGTATCAATAGTCCCAGGTAAATGTACCTTGATCTCCAGAGGAATTGTTTCCGTTGTGGCAATATCACTGAATCCATAAATAAGACTCTGACCTGAAATTATCGTCGGTAACGGTTCTGAGGTAATAAAGCTAGCAGAATCATCCAAAACGTATTCAATATATCCTGAATCTATAAACGATCCAAAATTCTGAATATTTATATAGTGTGAAATAGTATCATTACAACGGGGCCAAGCCCCCGTAATATCCGTATTTAATAATAATTCATGACGATTATGGTATCCTATAGGGATAATACTATCTATCACCTGCATCAAGTCAATATCAATATTGCGGTACAGTGAATCTGAAGGTTCCCAAAAATTGGTATCCACATTTAATGAGATAGTAAAGCTACCGGTAACATCAAGGTACAAATCCGTAGTGCTGGAGCTAACATACTGCATGAAATTATTAGGTTGAATCTCTACAATCCCTATATTAGATACAATATCTACTGAATCAATGTTTCCATTTCCATTTTCATCAAAAAATGGCTGGATGGAAAGGTGCAGGTAATCATTCAATTCAAGGTTATCCAGCCAAGCTATAAAATTACCCCAACCAGAAGTGCCCCCGTTTACAACATCGATGTCTCCATCCATGTCAATATCAGCAAATAGCATTTTCTTACCATATAGTATATTTTCAGTAGGTAACAAATAGAGTCCGCCATATTGCAAATATATTCTGGTATACCATCCACTTGATAAAATCAAATCCTGAGTTCCATCATTATTAAAATCAAATAGCTTAATAGAAGTAGCATCAAAATTATCATTAATCAAAACCGAAGCCGTAAAATTTGCGGAACCATCATTCAGATACAATCTTATTTCATCAGTTGTATGTGAAGCTGAAATCAGATCAATGTCACCATCCGAATCATAATCAACTGACAAAAGCGCGATACTTTTAATACTTTGGGTTGTTTCAATATAATGAGATGCAAAATTCTGATTACCATCATTTTCCATCCACCTTACACCATAGTTCCAATCATATCCGTAAACAAAATCCATATCGCCATCCTGATCCAAATCTACACATGATACATTTTCAGGATTAAAGGATGTGAGAATATTAGTATCTGTAAAATTTTGAAAACCATCGTTTTGCAACCAAACCATTCTATTCAGTTGATCATTAAATAACATAAAATCTTGATCACCATCCATATCAAAATCCACCATTTCAACATAATTTATTGTATTTGACCCGGATGATATTTCCATTGCTGTAAATTGCTGTGTTCCATCATTTTTATACCAGTATACTTCACCTGGAACACTATTGGTATTACCCACGTACATTCCAATGGAAGCCATTGATATATCAAGAAATCCATCGCCATCAATATCCACTACATCAAAATAAATATAATTCTCATGATCAATTACCTGAAGATCACGATGAACAAATCTGTCTTCACCAATATTCTCATGAATCTGCATTCTATTTTTATAATAAGGTGAACCAAAAATTGAAAATTTTGACAAGGTAATTATGTCCAAATCCCCATCCATATCAATATCGGCAGACTGCTTCATTGGTGAATGAGAAAGTTCTACGCCAGTGACATTATATTGTAAAAAATTGCCTGCATTATTAGAAAAAATATTTATTTCAGAAGCATAACCAGCCAACATTGTAGGCTTCTGAGAAGAAATAATATCAAGGTAGCCATCATCATTGATGTCTACAGTAAGAATCCCGAGAGCACCATACACGTATTCTGATAATGTATCTGCAGTAAAATTATCAAGTCCATCATTTTCAAACCAGGAAACTGTATGGTCGAACTGAGAAGATACCATAAAGTCAAGGTCTCCATCATTATCCATATCCTTCATATCGAATCCAGTTGGTTGGTTTACAGTTTCCTCATAGAGTACCGAAGAAGTGAAAGATTCAGATCCATCATTTTCAATATATATAATATCCCCATATTGCGCCACAATTATGATATCCAAATCGCCATCACTATTTAGGTCTTCAACAGCCATTCCTTTACAGCCATATAGGCTATTTACTATATAATGATCAGAGAAATTCTGAGTTCCAGAATTTTTAAACCATTGGATTGAAGTCCCCTCCTTTCCAATAACGTCCAAATCCCCATCTTGATCCAGATCCACGATCTTTAGACCCTTTGTATAGTCTTCACCAATGAAGTGCTCCGTAAAAACTTGGTTCCCATCATTCTTGAACCAAAGTATCTCCCCATCCTCATACGAAGATGCAACTATATCTAAATCCCCATCCCCATCTAAATCTATCATGTTGGCATTGGTAGGAGAGTCCATAGAGTCACTTACCACATGAGCCACAAACTCCTGATTTCCATCATTCTCATACCAAACAAGTTTATCAGTAAGTTTTCTGCCTACACAAAGATCTATATCTCCATCTCCATCCATATCCCCGGCCGAAACTTCGGTAAAGAAGTAATCTTCATCAATCAAATGCATTTCAAAGCTTAGTGTATTGTCTAAATTTTCAAACCACACCATATCTCCATAGTTACTGGCCGAAGTACTGATGATGTCGATATCCCCATCCTGATCGATATCAAAACTGTGGACATTAGCAAATACCATCTGAATTTCATCAGAAATTTTTTTATCCAGATACTCAAATTGAGCAACAAGGGAAGGAAAGGTCAGTAAAAACAGTATTCCTAAAGCGAATATTTTTTTCATTTTCATTCAATTTTTAATAGGGTGTAATATAATGTCTAAGTTTGGATTAATTCAATTTACACTCGCTAAGTGTCTTTGGTGAGCGACTCTGAGCGGGTGAAGTTATAAACTGGGGCCAGTGGAGGAAGTGTCTATAAAACAAAAACGTAATATTTTATAAATTCACTTGAATCAAACTGTCAATTTTACCCATAGAATCCTCGCTAAAACCAACACCAGAATGAATAATTGCCCCTTGTTGATTGATCAAATAGAATGTTGGGTAGGCATGAATTTTATAGTTCTTAGTTTCGTCCCTGTTCATAAATAGAATAGGGTAATCGATTTCATTATGGGATAAGAACTTCGGGAACCTTCCTAAATCTTTTTCATTATTGTTGTAAGGATTTATACCTATCACTTTGAAGCCTTGATTTGAATATTTGTTTTGCAACTCATTCAAATGTGGTATGGCTTTAACACATGGGTAGCAGTCCATATACCAAAAATCAAGAAGTAATAATTCACCCTTATAATCTTCAATTGTAATAGAATCTCCAGATAAATAGAATTCACCCGTTAAGTCAGGTATTGACAATCCTTTTGCCAGCGGAGCCATCTCTTCTTTTGACCGCTCCTTATAATCGTTCATGGTATAATTTTCAGAAATCTTGGCGAACCTATTTTTCAAATCATCAGCAGATATTTTATTAAATGACACATTGGATATGTCCCACTGGTTATATTGATTCTCATGTTGAAAATCGGTAGTATAGGTCATTTTATTGACGGTCAAATTCTCCTTGTCAAACCAAATATTTTTTGACGCGTTTTTCATCTCCTCCTCATCTGGAAAAGTGCAAGACCATTTCAAAACTTCATTGCCCGTCATTTGATCAGCTAGTACATCGATGGTAAAAGTTGAATCATCGGAATCTTTTATTAACCTTTCTGGTTTTAAAAAATAAACCCTTACTGCTTCACGTATAATATTACCAGTTATGGGGTATGGCTTGTCTCCAGGGTATTTTGTTATACTTTTTTTATTGTGTTCAATATAGTACAGGTTTTTTGTATCGTAATATCTATCAATGGAATCTCCATGGATATATATATGACCTCCCAAAATAGTATCCTCTTGATTTCTTACCAGATCTATTTGAGCAAAAACGGTAGCGGTATCCGTTGTTTGACTGAAATATTTAATCTTATAGTCAATATCATATGACATAGAAGCATGCTTTCCATATACATTTACTACATCTTTTGCTAAACTCGAAGGGGTGATTTGTGTATTATTACAGGCAATAAATCCAAGACTCATCAAGGCCCAAAATATCTTTCTTTTCATTTTATTAAAATTCAATTGTTTTTTAAATATATCAGAGATTAATTGCTAAAATAAAGAAATTTCTTCACCGTCTTGCTAGTCATTAACTAATTCAGCCTCCTTCAGCGTTTTTCTTTTCATTACATCGGTGTTATCCTTTAAGACGTTGATGGAGTGGAATAAAATGTCAAGTGATTTGTAATTTCGTTATATTTGAGTGATATAAATTTAAAAAAAATAGAATATGAGTCTTCCTAAACCCAGATTTTGCAATGAAGAATGGTTAGATATGAAGCCCACGGATGATGGAAGGTTATGTGGGCAATGTCAAAAAAACATCTTTGATCTTACGAAACACTCCTGGAAGGAAATAGAAGAATTACAAGCTGAAAATAATAATTCACTCTGTGGAATGTATCATCCAAAGCAATTAAAATATTGGGGGCAGGAGGTTCCAAAGACCAATTTCGTTCACAAGTCAGTTTTGGCTGCGTCTTTAGTTTTCGGTCTGGGGACTTTAAGCAGTCAGGAGTCCTATGCTCAGATAGCGGATAATTCGCCATTGATTCAGGATAGCCTTAGTAATAGTAAAGTGAATAGCCCTCTACAGGATACAATACCTCAAGTTGTTTTGGAAGGTGAAGTAAGGACGATTATAAAAGGCAATCAGAAAATAGAGAAACTACCTTATGTAAATGTTGTTTTGAAGAATGCGGAGCATAAGGTTGTAAAGGGGGTAACCACAGATCTGGATGGTAATTTTAGAATGGTCCTGGATATGGAATTGGATACCTTAAAAAAGTATGCTTTGGAAATTTCGTATATCGGATACGGTACTAAGCGTATACCCCTTTCAGAATTGACGAATACTACGCTTTACTTGACGGTAGATTTAAAAGAAAGTGTAGAACTGATGAATACTTTCTACCTCGAGAAGCCTAGTAAAATGAAGAAAATTGGTAGGGGAATAAAAAATGTATTTAAGAAAAAGGAATAGGTGAAAAGAGGTGCATTGGTTGTTTTAATGGCTCGGTGCCTCAGAGTCCTCGGTGAGTGACTCTGAGGGGATGAATAAGTTATCTGACAATTAATTTTTCGCTAGTCCATCTTAATCCATCAGATTGAACTTGAATAAAATACAATCCACTAGGATATTTTGAAAGATCGATTGTGTATATGTTTTTTCCATCTTCCAAATTTCTATTTTGAAGAGTTCTACCCAAGTTATCTATTAGAAATAGTATTCCAGAATTAATATTGGGTATGCGAACATCAACAGATTGCATTGCAGGGTTTTGTGAAAAGGAAATAAACAAATGCTCATTTTCTTCAATACCTACTGGCTCCAGGCAGGTTGAGTCTGGACCTAAATCGTCGATAAACCAATTATGATTATTGATCAGAGAGTCTCGGGCATCCGTTGCTTCCTGAGAGCAATAGTGGAGGTTTGCAGTAAAATTTACTCCGAACTGAACATTCTGACTAGCCCAACCGATGAGAGTTGAATCATAATTGGGTACTGACATGTCTGTTGCTATAAACATTTGAAGCATTTCGGACACATTACTTACATCCCAATCACCTAAATTTTGATTAAATGCATGTGCCCACACGAACATCGAATTCATGGTGGTAACATTGCTCACGTCCCAATCACTTATATCCTGATTAAAAGATTCGGAATAATCAAACATCGTCCGCATGGTTGTAACATTGCTCACATTCCAGTCTCCAATCTCCTGATTGAAAACTAGCGCGGCGCCAAACATCCCTTCCATATTTGTAACGTTACTTACGTTCCAACTTCCAATATCCTGATTAAAAACTATAGCGGCACTAAACATGTATTTCATATTTGTAACACTACTTACATTCCAATCACTAATGTCCTGGTTAAAAGAATAAGCTTCCTGGAACACTGCTCCCATATCAATTACATTACCTACATCCCAGTCACCAATATCTTGATTAAAATGCATTGCCCATTGAAACATTTCATTCATGTCTGTAACGTTACTAACGTCCCAATCACCAATATCTTGATCGAAATGGGAGGCAAAATGGAACATTCCAAACATATTTGTGACACTGCTAATATCCCAATCCCCGATATCCTGGTTGAACGACTCAGCATAGTGAAATAAATACTTCATGTTTGTAACATTGCTAACATCCCAATTACCAATATCCCCATTGAACGATTCAGCTTTTCTAAACATATTCTCCATGCTTGTTACATTTAGAAGGTTTGGATTGTCATTTGTATTGATTACCAAATTCGATGCTCCGTAAAATGCATTCTCCATACTGGTCCATGGATTTCCTCCCCATTGTTCAACCGATAGGATTTTCTCCATGTCTCCGGAATTATTAAAATGAATTCTAGGAAAGTCACCGGTTATAGTAACAGTGTAGATCCCTGCTGTATCATAAGTATGTGTAATATCTCCAGTTATAGAAGAGTCCATATCTCCATCTCCCCAATCCACGATATAATCATAACCAGCGCCAGTGGTGGGAATAGTTATTTGATCGTTGTACGATGATCCAGTATTATCTGTTTTCCAGGTAGTAATGAACTGAGCAAAACTTATTTGTGAAACTATGAGTAAAATTAATAATAGCGCATTTTTCATATTCTTTGATGTTTGAATTTAGTAAAAAAATAGTACCTGTTATAACCAAGAATGATATTGTTTTTGATTAAAAGATATAAGTAATTGACTGTCTATTAATGCTTTGTATTGTCTTTTGTGAAAGAGCTCCTATCGATATTAAATTAATTTCAATAATTATTCCAAAACAGTGTAAAACAAAGAGTTATGTTTTAAACGCTGCCTGAAGACAACTTTCAATGACGTTGACGATATCGAAATTGCCAATGGTGAGATCGCGTTGAAGTTTTAAAATTTCAGCTATAAGGGTTACTCGAAGTGGATTCTGAATTTGGGTTTGCTATTATTTGGGTCGAGCCACCAGTTGAGAACTGGAGGGAGTGGTGGTGGTTTTGGTTGCCTCAGAGTCCTCGGTGAGTGACTCTGAGGGGGGGTAAATATATAGAATTTCTGAGGATGCCTTTACTCTTTGTAAAAGTATAAGTAGACCTTGTCTGTACTAAAGTTATACATAAAGGCATTGATTCCTTTTTTATTGACCCATCTGATTTTTCTTTGATCAATTTCGTTGCGTGTGTTTTCTATAGGTTTCCCTAAAAGGTCACTTACTGTTTCGATCAGGAATTCATATTTTTCAGTGAACTTCTTTTCAGTGGTGTTTTTTGTTTCCGGTTTGATTCCTCCATAGGATTCTTTAAAAGTCTTCCAATTAAATGAAACAACCTTAACAGCCTTATCTTCCTCTGTATAATAATAATTGACCCTACCTTCAAAATATGGACATTCGATTCTCCTATAACTGACTGGAGTACTAAATTTGAAGCCTTTAGCATTTGGATAAATACTTTCAGCTATAGGCCAATAATCCCCGAGAGAAACATCTTCCGAATGTCTCGACTTTTCATATTTCAATGATTCTTTCAGTTTGAAATCACTGGTTTTTGCAAAACCGGCTATGATTTGCTGAACATGGGATGTAAACTCTTGTTCTCCATAGGCTATGTTTTGATTTTTGTTCTTGATACAGGAAGAGTCTATTTTGGTTTCAAAATGGACCTCCGACGGACTCTCTTTTGGAACAATTGAAAAGGATTTAAGGTCAATTTTTTCAATGGGGTAAGGCCAAAGTTTAAAGGATTGAGCGCCTTGTTTGAGAGGGGAGTTAGAGGATTTTTGCCATTCATTCTCGTCAGGGAGTTTTATTCTTATATCGTAATCCAGGACGTTTTTTAATCCACTATTTAGTATTAGCAGTGAAGTCTGTTTGCTTCCAAGATTGCTGGTGCCAAATACCCCTACAATTTGATTCTCCTTTGGTTCAGTTGTAAGTGTTGAATCCAATTTCGAAAAAGCAATATTTTCTTCATACGGATCTTTTTGCACTATATTGAAATTCATATTCTCATCTAAACTGTTGAATTCAAGGGTGAAGCTCGTTCCGATTTCTACTTCCTGAGCATAGCTGACTGAGCATAAGAGGAATAATATAAAGTGGATTTTTTTCATAAAATAGAGAGGGTTAGAATGTTAAATTAGGGGTTAAATGTACTGTTTTTTTGATTTAACACCATTCAGAGCCCTCGGTGAGTGACTTTGAGGGGGTGGAATGTCAAATGAAAATTTTACACTTTTATTGCATTTTTAGAAATTTATCAAGAATAGAAAATGAAAAATATAATATACCTGTTAATATGTTTCTCCGTGACGGTATTTGCCCAATCTGAGGAGGCTATTAAGCAAAAGGAAGGTGGGAGTTTTGTAGACTCATTGGGTGATTATGAGCGTGAATATGTACTAAGGTATGATAGTACGAGTACTTCAGAGGGAGTAAAAGAGAAATCTGAATGGTTTTATCACTCCGACGTAGCTCTGGAGTACAGCATGTATACTTCCCAAGCACGTAGATTGGGAAATCACCCAGGATTGAGACTTGCTCCAGGTGTGAATAAAGGAAAATTCACCTTGGATTTTGTGTTTGCCTTACGTGTTGGTGGATCCGGAGAAAATTACGAAGTTATAAGAGATAACGGAGTTAGTACTATTACAGATGCTTATTTAGGTACTCATTTTGGAGTTAATTTGATCTACGACCTAATAGACAGAGAGACATATGCTTGGCAGTTACAGGCAGGTGCCGGAAATGAGGGTTTTTCAACTCAATATGGTAGTTATCCCCAGCCCACTGTCTCGGTACGGTCTAAGAATTTGAATATGGGAATTATGTTTAAAAGGAAATTGAAAAGGGGTAGAAAATATATTGGCATAACCTATAGATACAATTCGCTTAATTATCATTCAAGGTTTGTTCAAAATG